>ENA-UEQB01000028-UEQB01000028.1-human-gut-metagenome-genome-assembly--contig:-NODE-28-length-125999-cov-35.749400_pt1 | contig 125999 bp, 120 predicted proteins | sample MGYA00242901_ERZ507918 | MGnify/ENA primary metagenome ERZ507918 (study PRJEB26167, sample SAMN06115405) | human gut metagenome | host: Homo sapiens | place: China:Sichuan | collected 2016-04-06... | reverse complement strand
TGTTATCCATGTCCGATGATGTAGGGCGCTGTATTGCATTGCAATCAGTGCCCTTTTTTGCATCAGGTGAGCAGTGCCAGGCGCAGCTTTGCCTTCATTTCCGGGTCGGCATCCTTGCGCAATTCCAAAAGAGCCGTCATGGAGATGGTGGGTTCGCCACCGACCTGCTGCGGGATTTCCTGCGCCGGGCACAGCTCCTGCATCACGGTCTCCAATCTGGGGCAGGTCTCCTTCCCGGATGCGGTCCGGCGGGAGCTCGTGCGGCTGGATTTTCTGCTAACGCCCCGGGCGCACTCCCCCTACAACTGCGGCATCGCATCGGTGGGCGATACCCTGAGCCTGACCATCACCCGGCGGGGAAAGGAAGCCGGGGTGGAGAAACGATTCGTGACCGGTCTGGTGCGGCGGGGCATCGTCCCGGCGGTCGTGAAAGACGAAACCCTTACAGCCGGCCTTCTTCCAGCATCCGGCGCACCTCGTGCAGGCTGGCGCACTCGGCGGTGTACAGGCGGCGCATCTCGTCGTCCGGCTGGGCAAGGTCCGGCACCATCACGGTCACAAAACCGCCGGCGGCCCCGGCGCGCACGCCGTTGTAGCTGTCCTCCAGCACCAGGGTATGTTCCGGTGCGGTGCCCAGCATCTCGGCGGCCCGGTAGAAGATCTCCGGGTCCGGCTTGGAGCTGATGAACTGCTCCCCGCTGATGACGGCCTTGAAGTAGTGGGTCAGGCCCCAGCTGTCCAGATGATGCCGGATGGAGGCCATACGGCTGGAAGAGGCCACCACCATGGGGATGTGCCGCTGCTCCAGCCAGACCAGGATCTCGTCCAGGCCGGGCTTTTTGGGCGGCGGGGCCAGAAAGGCCGTCTCACCCTGCTCATGCAGGGCCTCGATGATGCGGTCGGGGTCGCAGTCCGGCCCATAGAACCGGCGCAGCACCGCCCGCATGGAGTCGCCTGCGGTGCCGCGGGCGGCTTCGTCCAGCCCTTCCTTATAAGAAAGGCCCAGCCCGGCCAGTGCGGGTTCCCACAGGGTGGCCCAGATGCGCTCGGTGTCGAACATCAGGCCATCCATATCAAAAATGACGCCCTGGATCATAAAACAAAACTCCTTTCCGGGTCAAAAACACGGTTTGTACCCCTATTGTATCATTTTTTTAGCAGTTTGCACACACATCTGCTCATAATTTGGCGCAACTTACCCGGCCCAAAGATGAAAAATTTTGCGATTCCTTGCAAAAGCTGGTCATCCTATTATAATAGAAAACAATATTCGGCGTTTCGGGCGCAGGAACTGTGCAGCGCCCGTGATCAGGAAAGAGGGAAATTTATCATGTTGGATATCAAGATCACCCGTACCACTTCTCCCAAGGAGAAGCCGGACGAGAACAACCTGGGCTTTGGCAAGAAGTTCACCGACCATATGTTCGTGATGGACTACACCGAGGGCGAGGGCTGGCACGATGCCCGCATCGTCCCCTACGGCCCCTTTGAGCTGGACCCGGCTACCGTCGTGTTCCACTATGCTCAGGAGATCTTCGAGGGCATGAAGGCTTACCGGACTGCGGATGACACCGTCCAGCTGTTCCGCCCGGACTGCAACGCAAAGCGTTTCCAGGATTCTGCCGACCGTCTGTGCATCCCCAAGATCCCCGTGGAAGATTACATCCAGGCTGTGGAGACTCTGGTGGATGTGGACCGTGACTGGGTGCCCCACACCGATGGTGCTTCCCTGTACATCCGCCCCTTCGTGTTTGCAAACGATGTGGGCTTGGGCGTGCACGCTTCCAAGCACTATATCTTCTGCATCATCTGCGCACCGTCGGGCGCTTACTACGCCGAGGGCATCAACCCCGTGCGCATCTATGTGGAAGATGAGTACATCCGTGCCGCTCCCGGCCTGACCGGCTTCACCAAGTGCGGCGGCAACTACGCTGCTTCCATCAAGGCCGGTGAGCTGGCCGAGGAGCAGGGCTACGCACAGGTGCTGTGGCTGGACGGCGTCGAGAAGAAGTACGTCGAGGAAGTCGGCAGCATGAACATCATGTTCAAGATCGACGGCAAGGTCTACACTGCCGCCACCGTGGGCACCGTTCTGCCCGGCGTCACCCGCCGCAGCTGCATCGAGCTGCTGAAAGACTGGGGCTATGAGGTCGTTGAGGGCAAGATCGCCATTGCCGACATCATGGCCGCTGCCCGCGAAGGCAAGCTGGAAGAGGTGTTCGGCACCGGCACCGCTGCCGTTGTGTCCCCCGTCAAGGAGCTGGTCTGGAAGGGCGAGCACGCTTACATCGGCGACGGCAAGATCGGCCCTGTCACCCAGAAGCTGTACGACACCATGACCGGGATGCAGTGGGGCAAGATCCCCGACACCAAGGGCTGGATCGTTCCGGTCGAGAAGAAGTATTGATATCCTCAATTCTCCATTCAGAATTTAGCAAGCGCCGCCAGGCATCCGCTCGGCGGCGTTTGCTGTATCATGGCGGCAGCCCTTCCGTCAAATTTCCGAAAATTTCCGGCGCAATTGCTTTCTTTCCTGCACAGTGTTAAACTGATTCCAGACAAAGGGCAGCCCTGCATAGCGGCGGGGTGCCTGTGCAGGAAAGATTGAGAGGGAAAAGCACCATGATCAAAAAATGGAGCGTGAGCTACCCGGCCGTCAACGGCACTGAGCAGCGCAGAGCGTACGTTTATCTGCCCACCATGTATGAGGCCGAGCCGGACCGCCGGTTCCCGGTGCTGTACATGTTCGACGGCCAGAACGTGTTTTTTGACGAAGATGCCACCTACGGCAAGAGCTGGGGCGTGGCCGATTATCTGGACTACACCGACACGCCGCTGATCGTGGCGGCGGTGGAGTGCAACGCAGGCCCCAACAATGAGCGTCTGGTGGAGTATTCGCCCTATCGGTTCGACGACCCCACCTACGGCCACTTCGACGGCAAGGGTCAGGCCACCATGAGCTGGTACATTCACCGGTTCAAACCCTTCATCGACCGCAGCTTCCGCACCCTGCCCGACCGGGAGCACACCTTCATCGGCGGCAGCAGCATGGGCGGCCTGATGAGCCTGTACGCCCTGCTGCAGTACAACGACACCTTCAGCCGGGCGGCGGCCCTGTCGCCCTCCATCTGGGTGGCTCCGGACAAGCTGGCGGGCCTTGTGGGCCGGGCCAAGCTGGAGCCGGGCACCGTGCTGTACATGGATTACGGCTCCCGCGAGATGGGCAACCACGACGGCATGCGCTGCGGCTTTGCGGAGATGTGCAGCAAGGTGCTCACCCGCGGCATCCACCTCACCAGCCGCATCGTGCCCGGCGGCACCCACAGCGAAGCCAGCTGGGAAAAGCAGCTGCCCTTCGTGTTCCATACGCTGATGTACGAGCTGGAGGAAGCGTAAAAGCCTTCCCCCAAGGGGGAAGCCTGAATCAAGAAGGAGGAACCACTATGGAAATGCAGTATTTCAAGGATTACAGCCCCGCCCTTGGCCGGGATATGGAGTGCAAGATCTACGGCCATGCAGGCCGCCCCATGCTGTACATCCCCTGTCAGGACGGCCGGTTCTTTGACTTTGAGGACTTCCACATGGCCGACACCCTGGCCCCGTGGATCGAGTCCGGCCAGATCATGGTGCTTTCCATCGACACGCTGGACAAGGAGACCTGGTCCGACACCAACGGCGACCCCTACTGGCGCATCCGCCGCTATGAGCAGTGGCTGCACTACATCGTGGACGAGGCCGTGCCCAAGATCCGCTGCCTGTCCCAGGAGCGCAACGGCTGGGACGACCTGCCCGGCGTCATCGCCTTTGGCTGCAGCCTGGGTGCCACCCACGCGGTCAACCTGTATCTGCGTCGGCCGGACATCTTCTGCGGCTGTCTGGCGCTCAGCGGCATCTACACCGCCCACTATGGCTTCGGCGACTACATGGACGAGCTGGTGTACCAGAACTCTCCCGTGGACTATATGCGGAACTTCCCCACCGACCACCCCTATATGGAGCTGTACCGGAACCAGAAGGCGGTCATCTGCTGCGGTCAGGGCGCCTGGGAGCAGCCGGACACCACCTGGTACCTCAAGCGCATCTTCGAGGCCAAGGGCATCCCCGTGTGGGTGGACCTGTGGGGCCACGACGTCAAGCACGACTGGGACTGGTGGTATAAACAGGTCGTGTATTACATGCCGTATATCCTGGGACAGCAGTAAAGCGAAATGGGACGAACCCTCTCAGGCGCTTCGCACCGGCTCCCCCGAAAGGGGGAGCTTTTTGCAGTACCTTCCGGTAAAGCGTCAGAAGCTCGCCCTTCGGGAGAGCTGGCAGCGCCGCAGGCGTTGACTGAGAGGGGTTCGTTTTTATAGAGGAAAGAGGAAAATCATGAAGAATTTTATTTTTATCTCACCGAACTTCCCCACCAACTACTGGCAGTTCTGCCGGGAGCTGAAGAACGACGGCATGAACGTGCTGGGCATCGGCGATCAGCCCTACGACGAGCTGAAGCCGGAGCTGAAGGACAGCCTGAACGAATACTACAAGGTGAACAGCCTGGAAAACTACGACGAGGTCTACCGCGCCGTGGCCTTCCTCACCTTCAAGCATGGCCGCATCGACTGGCTGGAGTCCAACAATGAATACTGGCTGGAGCGCGACGCCGCCCTGCGCACCGATTTCCACATCACTTCCGGCTTCCAGACCTCGGATATGTCCCGCATCAAGTACAAGAGCAAGATGAAGGAGTATTACCAGAAGGCTGGCATCGCCACCGCCCGCTATCACATGGTGGACGATCTGGCAGGCTGCAAAAAGTTCGTGGAGGAAGTGGGCTACCCGGTGGTGGTCAAGCCGGACAACGGTGTGGGCGCTTCCGATACCCACAGGCTGGCCAGCGACGCCGAGCTGGAGGCCTTTCTGGCCTACAAGGCCAAGGAGCACCCGGATGTTGCCTACATCATGGAGGAGTTCGTGCGCGCCGAGGTGAACAGCTACGACGCCATCATCGACGCCAGCGGCAACCCCATCTTTGAGGCCGGCAACGTCAGCCCCATGTCCATCATGGATATCGTGAACAACGACGACAACTCCATCTACTACATCATCAAGGACCTGCCCGAGGACACCCGCGCCGCAGGCCGTGCCGCCGTCAAGAGCTTTGGGGTGAAGAGCCGCTTTGTCCACTTTGAGTTCTTCCGCATGACCGAGGATCAGGCCAGCATGGGCAAAAAGGGCCAGATCGTGGCACTGGAAGTCAACATGCGCCCCTGCGGCGGCTTTACCCCGGACATGATCAACTTTGCCCGCTCCACCAACGTCTACAAGATCTGGGCGGACATGATCGCCTTTGGCGGCACCGATATGCCGGTGGGCGAGCACTTCTACTGCCCGTTTGCAGGCCGCCGCGACGGCAAGCACTTTGTGTACAGCCACGAGCAGATCATGCAGAAGTACCAGCAGAACATGCGCATGGTGGACCGCATGCCGGACGCGCTGAGCGGCGCCATGGGCAACCAGATGTACGTTGCCACCTTCTCCACCCGCGAGGGCATGGAGCAGTTCTACGCCGACGTGCTGGCCACCACCGATGCCACGAATGCCGCAGCTCAGAAGGAACTGAGCAGCATTCTGGCTCTGGGCGAGCCGGAGACCACCCCGGCGGAAAAGCCCGCCGCTCCTGCCGCTAAAAAGGCACGCACCACAAAGAAAAAGTAAGCATACGCTCAAAAAGCCCCGGAATGGCGTGCCCGTTCCGGGGCTTTTCGTTGTCCCTTTCTGCAAAGTGTGCTATACTGTTGCCAGACATTTTATTGGGAACGAGGTACATCTATGAAAATTCCTGCAAACGGCTTCACCCATGCCGGCAAGTTCCACGCCGACGATGTGTTTGCCACTGCCCTGCTGCAAATTTTGCGCCCGGACATTAAGATCACCCGCGGCTTTGTGGTGCCGGATGATTTTGACGGCATCGTGTACGATGTGGGCTTTGGTATGTTCGACCATCATCAGGAGCCGCGGGAGTGCCGCCCCAATGGCGTGCCCTATGCGGCCCTCGGCCTGCTGTGGCGGGTGCTCGGCCCCGGCCTTGTGGGTGAGCGTCAGGCCCGGCTCATTGACGAGAACTTCATCCAGCCGCTGGACCTCAACGATAACACCGGCGAGCAGAACAGCCTGTGCGATGCCATTGGCTTTTTTAACCCGGTGTGGGACTCCAAAGAGGATCAGGACACCTGCTTTTTCAAGGCGGTGGCCGTGGCAAAGCAGATCTTGGAAAACCAGATCGCCAGCGCCAACGCCGTGAACCGCGCCGACGAAAAGGTGCAGCAGGCTTACAAAAACTCCCGGGACGGCATCGTGGTGCTGCCCTGCTATCTGCCGTGGAAGAACGGCCTGTACAAGACGGACGCGTTGTTTGTGGTCTACCCCAGCCAGCGCGGCGGCTGGAGCGCCCAGTGCGTCACCGACCACAAGACCAAGCGCCCCAAACTCCCCTTCCCCCAGAGCTGGGCCGGCCAGCCGCAGGAGGTCATTGAGCAGAAGAGCGGCATCCCGGGCATCAGCTTCTGCCACGCCAGCCGCTTCCTCATCACCGCCAAGGATAAGGAAACTGCCCTTGCCGCCTGCCGTCAGGTGTTAAAGAACAATGGCCGCATCTGAGCCGTGCGCCCGGCCAAAGCCCGCCTTTGTGTATATGGTGCGGTGTACCGGCGGTACGCTGTACACCGGCTGGACCACCGACCCTGCCGCCCGCCTGCGCGCACACCAGAGCGGACGCGGCGCAAAATACACCCGTGCCAGAGGGGCCGGGGATTTTGCCTATCTGGAACTGTGCGCGGATAAGCGCGCCGCCCTGCGGCGGGAGTATGCCCTCAAGCAGCTGCCCAAGGCCCAGAAGGAACTGCTGTGCCGCGCATGGAGCGCGGCGGGCGGGCCCTTTGCCGGCGCATAAGGCCAAAACGAAACCCGGGACTCTTTCAGGGCCAGACGGCTCACAAAAGGGTCCCGGGCTTTTTGTTTTTGCGGTGTGAATTCTTTCCGTGTGCTGTAGTCCGCACATGCCCCGGACGGGATGCATGTGCCCCGAATATATACTGTGCAAATGCATAAAATATGAATATATTCCTCAAATAACGCATAAAGATGCAACATGAACGAAAAACGGGTGCCGGAAGCAAAAAAGGTTTGTATGGTTTTGTTATTGACGAAAAAACAGCGCGGCGTATAATAAAAGCATCAACCGAAACGCAACGGAAGAGGATGCGAAGGGAAAGTGCGCATCAGAAAACAAAAGTGTATTTTTATGAAAAAGGAGCGTCACCTATGAAAAAGGAAAACATCAAAAAAGTCGTGCTGGCTTACTCCGGCGGTCTGGACACCTCCATCATCATTCCCTGGCTGAAGGAAAACTACAACAACTGCGAGGTCGTCGCTGTCTCCGGTGACGTGGGTCAGGGCACCGAGCTGGACGGTCTGGAAGAAAAGGCCAAGGCTACCGGCGCTTCCAAGCTGTACGTGCTGGACCTGAAGAAGGACTTTGTGGAGAACTACATCTTCCCCACCCTGAAGTTCGGCGCAAAGTACGAGGACTACCTGCTGGGCACCAGCTTTGCACGTCCCTGCATCGCCAAGGCTCTGGCTGATATCGCCATCAAGGAAGGCGCAGACGCCATCTGCCACGGCTGCACCGGCAAGGGCAATGATCAGGTGCGTTTTGAGCTGACCCTCAAGGCCCTGTGCCCCGATATGGCCATCATTGCTCCGTGGCGTGAGTGGGATATCAAGAGCCGTGACGAGGAGATCGATTACGCCGAGGCTCACCACATCCCCCTGAAGATCAACCGCGAGACCAACTACTCCAAGGATAAGAACCTGTGGCACCTGAGCCACGAGGGTCTGGATCTGGAGAGCCCCGCCAACGAGCCGCAGTACAACAAGCCCGGCTTCCTGGAGCTGGGCATCAGCCCCGAGCAGGCTCCCGATAAGCCCACCTATGTGACCATCCACTTTGAAAAGGGCATCCCCACCGCCGTGGACGGCAAGGAGATGGGCGCTGTGGAGCTGGTGGAGCACCTGAACAAGCTGGGCGGCGAGAACGGCATCGGCCTGCTGGATATTGTGGAGAACCGTCTGGTGGGCATGAAGAGCCGCGGCGTGTACGAGACCCCCGGCGGTGCCATCCTGTACAAGGCCATCAATGTGCTGGAGACCATCACTCTGGATAAGGAAAGCTCTCACTTCAAGGCTCAGCTGGCCCAGAAGTATGCCGATATCGTTTACAACGGCCAGTGGTTCACCCCGCTGCGCGAGGCTCTGGATGCCTTTGCCGACAGTCTGGAAAAGACCGTCACCGGCGATGTGAAGCTCAAGCTCTACAAGGGCAACATGATCAACGCAGGTGTCACCTCTCCCTACACCCTGTACGACGAGCAGACCGCTTCCTTCGGTGAGGACGAGGACTACAATCAGGCTGATGCAACAGGCTTCATCAACCTGTTCGGCCTGTCCATCAAGGAGCGCGCAAAGCTGTCCAAGAACTGGCCGGAGGTCAAGTAAGCAGCTATAACATCTTCCCTTTCGTGTGTTTTCACACTTTCACACGGAAGTTCCATCCAACCGGCATCGTTGCCGGCGGCACCGCCGCAGGAGCGTTTTCCCCTGCGGCGGCTTTGCCGTTTTTAGAAGAAATTAACCCTCTCAGTCAAAACCTGACGGTTTTGCCAGCTCTCCCGAAGGGCGAGCTTTGTGCATGGTACGGAAAAGCTGAAAAAGCTCCCCCTTTCGGGGGAGCTGGCGAGCGAATGCGAGACTGAGAGGGTTCGGATAATCAAGGAGCAAACTATGGCAGAACAACTCTGGAAGGGCCGTTTTTCCAAGGCCGTGGATTCCCGCGTGAACGACTTCAACTCCTCCATCCGGTTCGACCAGCGCATGATCGCGCAGGATATGCGCGGCAGCGGCGTGCACGCCGCCATGCTGGCAAAGCAGGGCATCATCTCGGAAAAGGACTGTGAGGACATCCTCAACGGTCTGGCTTCCATCGCCGACGATCTGGCAGCCGGCAGGCTGGAGATCGACCCTAATGCCGAGGATGTGCACACCTTTGTGGAGCAGACCCTCACCGCCCGCATCGGCGATGCGGGCAAGCGGCTGCACACCGGCCGCAGCCGCAACGATCAGGTGGCGCTGGATATCCGCCTGACCCTGCGGGACTACAGCCACACCCTGCAGGCCTACATTGTGGAGCTCATCAAGGTCATCTGCAAAAAGGCCGGTGAGAACACCACCGCCGTCATGCCGGGCTACACCCATCTGCAGCGTGCCCAGCCCATCACCTTTGGCCACGCCCTGATGGCATATGCCTCCATGCTGCTGCGCGACCTGCAGCGCTTTGAGGATGCCACCGCCCGCATGGACGCACAGTGCCCGCTGGGCAGCGGCGCGCTGGCTGGCACCACCTACCCGCTGGACCGCCAGTTCACCGCTGAAAAGCTGGGCTTTGCGGCTCCCTGTGCCAACAGTCTGGACGGCGTGTCCGACCGCGATTTCTGCATCGAGCTGGCCAATGCCATCTCCATCTGCATGATGCACCTGTCCCGGCTTTCCGAGGAGATCATCCTCTGGTGCAGCTGGGAGTTCAAGTTCATTGAGCTGGACGATGCCTTTACCACCGGCTCTTCCATCATGCCGCAGAAGAAGAACCCGGATGTTACCGAGCTGATCCGCGGCAAAACCGGCCGCGTCTACGGCGACCTGAACACCCTTCTGGTGATGATGAAGGGCATTCCCCTCGCCTACAACAAGGACATGCAGGAAGATAAGGAAGCCATCTTCGACGCAGTGGATACGCTGGAGCTGTGCCTGAAGACGGTCACTCCCATGCTGGATACCATGAAGACCATTCCGGCCAACATGCGCCGCGCCGCCGCCAAGGGCTTTATCAACGCCACCGACTGCGCCGACTACCTCACCAAGAAGGGAATGCCCTTCCGCGATGCCTACAAGCTGACCGGCTGCATGGTGTCCGACTGCATTGCAAAGGACAAGACCCTTGAAGAGCTGACCCTCGACGAGTTCAAGGGCTACAGCGCTCTGTTCGAGAACGATATCTACGATGCCATTGATCTGGTCAAGTGCTGCGAGGGCCGCACCAGCTACGGCGGCCCCAGCGAAGCCAGCGTGAACAACCAGATCGCACTGGCAAACGCACAGCTGGATGCGTGGGAGGAAAAGAACGCATGAGCGTGAAAATTTTTATTGATGGCTCTTCCGGCACCACCGGCCTGCGCATTGCCGACCGTCTGGCACAACGCCCGGAGATCGAGCTGCTTTCCATTTCCGCAGAGGGCCGCAAGGATGTGAACGAGCGCGCGAAGGTGATCAACTCTGCCGACCTCGCCTTCCTCTGCCTGCCGGATGCCGCTTCCAAAGAGGTCATGCCCCTGCTGCGCCCGGACGTGAAGGTGCTGGACACCTCCACCGCCTTCCGCACCGATGCCGCATGGGACTACGGCTTCCCGGAGCTGGCGGGCCAGAAGGAAAAAATCAAAAACTCCTGCCGCGTGGCAGTGCCCGGCTGCTATGCCAGCGGCTTTATCAGCATTGCCCGCCCGCTGGTGGAGCTGGGCCTTGCACCGGCAGAGTATCCCTTCAGCTGCACCGGCATCTCCGGCTACTCCGGCGGCGGCAAAAAGATGATCGCCGAGTACGAGAGCGCTGATCGCCCGGCGCACAGCAAGCTGGATGCACCCAAGAGCTACGGTCTGGGCCTTGCCCATAAGCATCTGCCGGAAATGCAGAAGATCAGCGGCCTTGCCCACACCCCTATGTTCGTGCCCGTGGTGTGCGATTACTACTGCGGCATGCAGGTGCTGGTGCCGCTGGATCTGACGCTGGCGGGCAGCACCGCCGAACAGGTGGCCGAGGGCATTGCGGCATATTACAAGGATGCTGCCACCGTCAAGGTGCACGCTCTGAACGAAGCCCTGCCGGAGAACGGCCTGTACTCCAATGCCATGGCCGGTACCGACCGCATGGAGCTGTACATGACCGTGAACGCTGCAGGCGACCAGATGATGCTGGTCTCCCTGTTCGATAATCTGGGCAAAGGCTCTTCCGGCGCGGCCGTCCAGTGCATGAACCTGATGCTGGGGCTGGAAGAGACCAAAGGGTTGGAATAAACCCTCTCAGTCACGGCTTGCGCCGTGCCAGCTCCCCCGAAAGGGGGAGCTTTGGATAAACAGATAAAGTTTCCCTCTTCGCGTAAAAGCTCGCCCTTCGGGAGAGCTGGCAATGCTGTAAAGCATTGACTGAGAGGGTTTTCCTGTGGGAAAGGAGAATCTTTATGCAGTATCAAGAAGTTGCGGGCGGCATCTGCGCGCCCAAGGGCTTTGCAGCGGCTGGCGTGCACTGCGGCATCCGCGCAAACCATGCAGAAAAATACGATCTGGCACTCATCAAGGCGGACGTGCGCTGCGCCGCCGCCGGTGTGTACACCACCAACAAGGTCTGCGGTGCACCCATCAAGGTGGACCGCGCCCACCTGAAGGACGGCTACGCACAGGCGATCATCGTGAACAGCGGCAATGCCAACACCTGCGCCGCCAACGGCGTGGCTCTGGCCGAAGAATGCTGTGAGCTGGTGGGCAAGGAGCTGGGCATCGACCCGCAGGACGTTCTGCCCGCTTCCACCGGTGTCATCGGTCAGCCCATGGTCATCGACCCCTTTGCCCGGGGCATCCCTGCCGCCGCCGCAAAGCTGGCTGCGGACGAGCAGGGAAGCACCGATGCCGCCACCGCCATCATGACCACCGACACCCACAAAAAGGAATACGCCATCCAGTTCGAGCTGGGCGGCAAGACCTGCACGGTGGGTGCCATTGGCAAGGGCAGCGGCATGATCGCCCCCAACATGGCAACCATGCTGGCCTTCTACACCACCGATGCCGCCGTCTCGCCCATCCTGCTGGAAAAGGCCCTCAAGACCGTGGTGCCCGGCACCTACAACCAGATGAGCGTGGATCTGGACACTTCCACCAACGATACCTTGATCATCATGGCTTCCGGCCTTGCAGGCAACCCGGAGATCTGCGAGGAGAACGCGGACTACGAAGCCTTTGTTGCCGCGCTCACCGCCATTGCAGAGCACATGTGTGCCGAGCACGCCGGTGACGGCGAGGGTGCCACCCACCTCATCACCTGCGAAGTGACCCACGCCCCCGACCTGAAGACCGCCCGTGCCGTCAGCCGCAGCGTGGTGTGCTCCAACCTGTTCAAGGCCGCAGTGTTCGGCCGCGATGCCAACTGGGGCCGCATCCTGTGCGCCATCGGCTACACCCCCGGCGATTTCTCCATTGATAAGGTCTGCGTGTGGCTTTCCAGCAAGGCCGGTGAGGTGTATGTGTGCGAAAACGCCGCCTACCACCCCTACAGCGAGGACGAAGCTGCCAAGGTGCTGGCTGAGCACGATGTGCTGGTCAAGGTGGACATGGGCACCGGCGATGCATCCGCAAAGGCCTGGGGCTGCGATCTGACCTACGATTACGTCAAGATCAACGGCGATTACCGCACCTGATAACCCTCTCAGGCGCTGCGCGCCAGCTCTCCCGAAGGGAGAGCCTTTGGCAAAACCGTGAACGCTGCGGGAACTGCCAAAGCCTCCCACTTTGGGGGAGGTGGCATCGCGCAAGCGATGACGGAGAGGGCAAGGCTGCTAACGGCAAGGAGCAACAGAAAGTATATGAAAAACGAAGAAATGGCGCGCCTTTTCTCTGAGGCGACACCCTACATCCAGAAGTATCACGGAAAGACCATGGTGGTAAAGTACGGCGGCAATGCCATGATCAACGAAGAACTGAAAAATGCCGTCATGAACGATCTGGTCACCCTTACCCTGCTGGGTGTGCGCGTGGTGCTGGTGCACGGCGGCGGCCCGGCCATCAACGAGATGCTGAAGAAAGTGGGCGTGGAGAGCCATTTCGCAAACGGTCTGCGGGTGACCGACGATGCCACCATGGAGATCGTGCAGCAGGTGCTGGCCGGTAAGGTGAACAAAGATCTGGTTGCCAAGCTGCGCGGCCGCGGCGTGGGCCTGTGCGGCATGGACGGCCAGATGCTGCGCTGCACCGAGCTGGACCCCCAGCTGGGCCATGTGGGCGAGATCGTGCATGTGGACGCTACCCTGATCGCAAGCCTGCTGGACGGCGGCTTCATCCCCGTGATCGCCACGGTGGGCATGGACGATCTGGGTCAGGCCTACAACGTGAACGCCGACACCGCCGCTGCACAGATCGCGATTGCGCTGAAAGCGGAGAAGCTGGTATCCATGACCGATATCGCGGGCCTGCTGCGGGATAAGGACGACGAGAGCACCCTCATCCCCGAGGTGGAGGTGTCCGAGATCGAGGGCTATAAGTCCGCCGGCATCATTGCGGGCGGCATGATCCCCAAGATCGGCGGCATGGCCGATGCCATCTATCAGGGCGTGCACGAGGCGGTCATCATCGATGGCCGCGTGCCCCACTCCATCCTGCTGGAGCTGTTCTCCAACCGCGGCTCCGGCACCCGCTTTTACCGCCGCAGCCACCGCGAATAAGCATTGCGCAGGTGCCGTGCAGGCGGTATAATAAGAAAAATGACCCTCTCAAGCCTTTGCCAGCATTTTCTGGCGCGAAAGCGCCTGAGAGGGTTTTCTGTTCACAGGAGGGTACACCTATGGATTCTGAAAAAGTCATCAAGAGGGACGGCGAATACGTCCTGCACACCTATAACCGCAACCCTATCGTGCTGGAAAAAGGCCACGGCCTGCGCGCCGCAGGCCCCGAGGGCCAGCAGTATCTGGATTTTACCAGCGGCATTGGCGTGAACAGCCTTGGCTACTGTGATCTGGACTGGGCCGAGGCCGTTTCCGAGCAGGCCCACAAGCTGCAGCATACCTCTAACCTTTACTACACCGCGCCCTGCGGCAAGCTGGCCAAAAAGCTGTGCAAGCGCACCGGCATGAGCAAGGTGTTCTTTGGCAACTCCGGTGCCGAGGCCAACGAGGGTGCCATTAAGGCCGCGCGCAAGTACAGCGTGGACCACTACCGCAAGGACCGGACCACGGTCATCACGCTGGTGAACAGCTTCCACGGCCGCACCATCGCCACCCTGACCGCCACCGGTCAGGAGGTGTTCCACAACTACTTCGGCCCCTTTAACGAGGGCTTCCTGTATGCTCCGGCAGGCGATATCGAAGCGCTGGAGGAGCTGGTGGACCGCACAACCTGCGCCGTGATGCTGGAACTCATTCAGGGCGAGGGCGGCGTGATGGCGCTGGACCCGGACTACGTGCAGGCCGTGCGCAAGCTCTGCGACGAAAAAGACCTTGTGCTCATCGTGGACGAGGTGCAGACCGGCGTGGGCCGCACCGGCACCTTCCTGTGCTGCGAGCACTACAACCTCAAGCCGGACGTGGTCACGCTGGCCAAGGGTCTGGGCGGCGGCCTGCCCATCGGCGCAGTGCTGATGAACGAAAAGGTGGCCGAGGGCATGGGCCCCGGCACCCATGGCTCCACCTTCGGCGGCAACCCGGTGGTCTGCGCCGGTGCCAACGTGGTTGTGGACCGCATGGACCAGAGCTTCCTTGCCAATGTCAACGAGCGCGCCGTCCAGCTGCGCGCAGGCATCGCAAAGCTGCCCCATGTCAAGAGCATTTCCGGCATCGGCCTGATGGTGGGCATCGAGTTCTACGACCTCAAGGCCGCAGATGTGCTGGCCGCCTGCCGCGAAGCGGGCCTGCTGGTGCTGACAGCCAAGACCCGCCTGCGCCTGCTGCCGCCGCTGACCCTCAGCGAGCACGATGTGGACATGGCGCTGGAGATCCTGAGCGATGTGCTGGGCAAGATGGAGCCGACGGCTCCGAAGGAGCAGGCATGAAAAATCTGCTGAAAATGAGCGACCTCTCCCCTGCCGAGCTGACCCACATTCTGGATGTGGCCGATCAACTCAAGGCACAGCAGAAGCTGGGCGGCACGGCCCCGCTGCTGGCAGGAAAGACGGTTGCCCTGATGTTCTCCAAGGCATCCACCCGCACCCGCACCAGCTTTGAGGTGGGTGTGTACCAGCTGGGCGGTCTGGGCAACTACATGAACACCGCCGAGCTGCAGGCCGGGCGCGGCGAGCCTCTCAAGGACACCGCCCGGGTGCTGGGCCGCTACTACGACTGCGTGGTGTGGCGCACCTACCGCCAGAGCGATCTGGAAGAGTTTGCCGAGCTGGCCGGTGTGCCGGTGATCAACGGCCTGACGGATTACGCCCATCCCTGTCAGGTGCTGGCCGACCTGATGACCATTCGGGAGCGCCGGGGCAGCCTTGCGGGCCGGAAGCTCTGCTTTGTCGGCGACGGCAGCAGCATGGCAAACAGCCTCATCGTGGGCGGACTGCTGGCCGGGATGCAGGTCACCTGCGTCTGCCCGCAGAGCTACCGCCCGGCGGCGGATGTGCTGATGTTCGCCCACAAGTACGGCAGCGCCTTCCACCTGACCGCAGACCCTGCCGAGGGTATTCAGGATGCCAACGTGGTGGCAACGGCGGTGTGGAACACCGCCAAGCCCGGCACGCCGGAAAGTGAGCAGCGCCTGCGGGATTTTGTGGGCTTCCAGCTCACCGGCAAGCTGCTGGAAAGCGCAAAGCCCGATGTCATGGTGCTGCACTGCCTGCCCGCCCACCGGGGTGAGGAGATCTCCGCGGCGGTGTTCGAGCAGCACGCACCGGAGATCTTTGACGAAGCCGAGAACCGCCTGCATGTGCAGAAAGCCGTACTGGCCATTCTGCTGGCAGGGAAATAAAAACAGAACGCCAACAGGGCCGCCGCACATCGTTTGTGCGGCGGCCCTGTTTTTTATCGTGGGAGATTTGAAAAAGCGATCAGCTGCGGTCCATTTTGACCACGAACAGGTAGCTCAGAACAAAGGATAAGCCAAAGGCAATGACCCAGCCGATGGCGGCGTAGATGAAGTAAGGTCCGATATAAGCGGGAATGCTGAAAATGCTGGAGGTGATGTAGCCGTACAGGCGCACACCAAAGGCACCGATGAAGGCGCTGCCCACGCAGCTGCCGATGGTGGCAGCAAGGAAACCCTTCTTGTACTTGGTCAGCACGCCGAACAGAGCAGGCTCGGTGATGCCCAGAATGCCGGACAGAACGGAGGACAGAACGATGGAACGTTCCTTTTGGCTCTTTTCTTTGAAATAGCAGCCTGCGGCGGCACCCACAATGGACAGATTTGCAATGAACATCATGGGCATGAGCATGTCGTAGCCCTTGGTGGCAAAGTTCTCCAGAGCAATAGGAGTCATGGCGTGGTGCATACCCACCAGAATGGAAGCGGGGCGGATCAGACCCATGACGACACCGGCAAAGATGGGAGAGATACCGAACAGCACATCCAGCATCCATGCCAGACCCTTGCCGATGTAAATGCCCACGGGACCAATGACCGTCAGGGCAAAGAAGCCGGAAATGAACAGGGTGATGGTGGGGGTGATGACGGTGCGGGCGGCTTCGGGAACGATATTATCGACCCACTTGTAGATATAGCTCAGGGCAAATACGCCGAAGATGATGGGAATGACCGAACCAGAATAGTTGAATACCGGAATGGGCAGGATGCCTGCAAACATAAAGTTGCTGATCTCGCCTGCCTTGGCAGCATCCACCATGGTGGGGTACATCAGAGTGGCGGCAATGGCAATGGCCAGATACTGGTTGGTCTTGAATTTTTTTGCGGCCGATGCGGCAATGAAGAACGGCAGGAAGGTAAACACACCGCTTGCCAGCATATCAATGATCTTATAGGTATCGGTAGCATTGGAAACCACGCCCAGAGCCACCAGACCGCCCATCAGGCCCTTGATCATACCGGCACCGGCAATGGCGGGCACGATGGGGCCGAATACGCCGGATACCATATCCATGAACCAGGAAATAAAGTCCTTCTTCTTTTCCGGCTGGGCGGGAGCTGCGATATCCTCCTTCAGATCCAGCATCTGCAGGGCGATGTCATAATATTTATGGACGCTGGTGCCAAGCACGATCTGCAGCTGGCCTTTGGCAAACTGCACGCCAATGACACCATCCAGCGCCTTGATGGCGTCCTCTTGGATCTTGCTGGTATCCTTGAGCTCAAAGCGCAGACGGGTCATGCAATGCCAAGTGTTCACAACATTGTCTTTGCCGCCGACATACTCGATGATCTTTGCGACGACTTCAGTCTTTTCCATAAGGGAGAGCCTCCTTCTTCGGTTTCCTTTTTCCTTGATTGTGTTCCAAAGCGAAAATCCAGCACGTGCGTTGTGACGCTAATATACCACGGAAAAATTTCATTGTAAAACATACCATTTCTCTGGAATGATTTCAAAAAACAACGATAACATGCTGTTAAATGATTTTAGTTTCAAAAATTGGACTGTTTTATTTTGCGGTTTTCGCCAAATAAAAAGCAGGAATTGATTTGCCGCCAAAGGTATGATTGAATAGTTCTGCAAGCAAAAATGCAAACCCTTTTCAATCTGCTATAAAGAGGTGTGCTTCTTATGAAACCTACGATCATTACAGATATCAAATGTTTTGTCACGAACCCGGAACGTCATAATCTGGTGGCTGTCAAGGTGCTCACGAATAAGGGCGTTTATGGTGTGGGCTGCGCAACCTTCCAGCAGCGTCCGCTGGCGGTGAAATGCGCGGTGGAGGATTACCTCAAGCCCATCCTGATCGGCAGGGATGCCAACGATATTGAAGACCTGTGGAACCTGATGATGGTCAACTCCTACTGGCGCAACGGCCCGGTGCTGAACAACGCCGTGGCAGGCATCGACATGGCGCTGTGGGATATCAAGGGCAAGCTGGCGGATATGCCGCTGTACCAGCTGCTGGGCGGCAAGGCGCGGACGGCGATCCCTGCCTATACCCACGCCGTGGCGGATGATCTGGAAGGATTATACCGCGAAGTAGACCGGATCTACAAGGAGGGCTACCGTCATATCCGCTGTCAGCTGGGCTTTTACGGCGGGATTCCGGACGAGCTGAATACCCCGGAAAACCCCCTGCCCGGCACCTATTTTAACCAGGACGACTACATGCGCAACACCGTGTATATGTTCGGCAAGCTGCGGGAAAAGTACGGCAGCTCCTTCCACATCCTGCACGATGTGCATGAAAGGCTGACCCCAAATCAGGCGATCCGGTTTGCCAAGGAGCTGGAACCGTACGCTCCCTATTTCCTCGAAGATCTGCTTCCGCCGGATCAGAACGAGTGGCTGGCCCAGCTGCGCAGCCAGTGTGCGGCCCCCATTGCTACCGGCGAGCTGTTCAACAATCCCATGGAGTGGAAAGAACTTGTGGTGAACCGCCGGGTGGACTACCTGCGCTGCCATGTTTCCCAGCTGGGTGGCATTACCCCGGCGGTAAAGCTGGCGCACTTCTGCGAACCCTTTGGTGTGCGTATCGCATGGCACACCCCATCGGACATTACCCCCATCGGGGTGGCGGTGAATACCCACCTGAACATCCATCTGCATAATGCCGCCATTCAGGAGAACATCGAGCTGAAAGACAAGATCAAGGCAGTGTTCCCCGGCTACAACGAGGCAAAAGGCGGCTACTTCTACCCTATTGAGCGTCCGGGCATCGGTGTGGATATCGACGAAAAGGAGATCGTCAAGTATCCGGTGCGCTACCGTCCCCATGAGTGGACCCAGAGCCGTATCCCGGATGGTACGCTGGTGACACCGTGACCGACCGCTTTCAACAATGTGCAGGACTTTGCACTTTTTGTTCCAGTGTGGTATCCTTAGCAAAAGACCCCAAGGGAGGATACTGCCTGTGACTGCCAAAAAGACTGAGTTCATCGTTACAGACCTCATCAGCAAGATCTTTCAGCGCAAGACCATAATGGACAAACTGCCCAGCCAGCGGGAATTGGCAGAGATCTATCACGTTTCCCGTTTCACGATCCAGAAGGTGCTGGGAAGGCTGCAATCCATTGGTTTGATCTATATGACACAGGGCGATGGTACCTATATCAACAAAAAGGCACTGGGGCATCCTATGGTCTACAATTCCCTTACCGAAGTGCCCTATGAGGAGCTGCGTTCCAGAACCCTGTACCTGAAGCAGGTGGAGCCTACGGCGGAGCTGCGCCGGGTGTTCAATCTTGAAGCCGGCGAGACCCTGTGGGAGTTCCGCCGCATCCGTATCGTGCGGTATGAGATCAGTCAGGTAGAGACTGGCTGGATGCCCTGTGCGCTGTTTCCGGAGCTGAACCGGGAGGTGCTGGAGGATTCTATTCAGAGCTATGCCTTGCGGCAGAAGTACCGCATTGCCTACTTTATTACCAACTACCATGCGGCAGCACTGGATGCAGAGCACGCCGAACTTTTGCACTGCAAAAAGGGGCTGCCGGTCATGGATATCACTTCCCGTGGTGTACTGCGGGATGGAAGGATCTTTGTTTACAGCCGCATCAAGGCGGTGCAGTATGAGTGCACGTATGTCTCGCCCTTCAATAAGGACGTGTTCCTTTCCCGGCGGAAAATAATCACGGAAGATGCGTAAAAAGAACGCCTGTCAGGCTCAATGGCCCGGCAGGCGTTCTTGCATGGGGATCATACGTGAGCCGCACCGCGGTCGAGGATCTTATCGAACCGGGCAAAGAAGGTGATGGTGGTGATGGTGGCGGCCAGAATGTCGCTGACCGGCTCGGCCAGAAACACGCCGAACACTGCATCCGGCAGAACGTGCGGCAGAATGAAGATGAGGGGGATCAACAGAATGATCTTGCGCAGGCAGGCCAGCAGCAGGCTGACCTTGGCCTGCCCCAGCGCCATAAAGCTTTGCTGGCAGGCGATCTGGAAGCCCATGGCAAAAATGCCCGCCATGTAAATGCGCATGGCCCAGGTGGTGTAGGAGATCAGCGCACTGTCCGAGGTGAAAATGCCCGCCACCGCGCCGGGAAACAGCATCATCAATAGCCAGAATAAGCAGGTGTAGGCCCCGCACAGCGTCAGCTGAAAACGGAAGGCTTCCTTGACGCGGGCCTTCTTGCCTGCGCCGAAGTTGAAGCTCATCACCGGCTGCCCGCCCTGACAGATGCCCTGAATGGGCAGCGTGCACAGCTGGGATGCGCTGGTGATGACGGTCATGGCACCCACAGCCACATCGCCGCCGTACCGCGCCAGACTGGAGCTGAAGCTGATGGAAAGCAGGCTTTCGGTGGAGAGCATCACAAAGGTGGAGATGCCCAGCGCCAGCACCGGCAGAATGATCTGCTTTTCCGGGCGCAGGTAGTCTCTGCGCAGGCGCAGGATGGTCTTTTTGCCGGTGAGAAAGCGGATGATCCATGCCGCACCCACGGCCTGACTGAGCACCGTGGCAATGGCCGCGCCCCGCACGCCCAGCCCGAACCCGAAGATCAGGATGGGGTCGAGGATAATGTTGATCACCGCGCCGATCACGGTGGTAAGCATACTGGTCTTGGCAAAGCCCTGCGTGGTGATAAAGGGGTTCATGCCCAGCACCACCAGTACGAACACCGAGCCTGCAATGTAGATGCGGCTGTAGCTCAGGGCGTACGGCAGGGTGGCATCGCTGGCACCGAACAGCCGCAGCAGCACCGGTGCCCCGGCATAGAAGCCAATGGTCAGCACCACGGCAAAGAGCAGCAGCATGGTAAAGCTGTTGGAGACGATCTTTTCGGCCTGCTGCCTGTCCCCCTGCCCCAGAGCAATGGCGGTGCGCGGCGCGCCGCCCGCGCCCACCAGCATGGCAAAAGCGTTCAGCAGCATCAGAATGGGTGTGAACAGCCCCACGCCGGTCAGCGCTGCCGCGCCAATGCCCGCAATGTGGCCGATGTAAATGCGGTCCACGATGTTATACAGCAGGTTCACCACCTGCGCCACCACGGCGGGGATCATGAGCTGCAGCATCAGCTTTTTGATGCTGCCGGTGCCCATATCTTGTTTTGCCTGTGCCATTGGAATGCTCTCCTCTGTACTTCAAATTTGAAAAATATCGTTTCTATTATACTCGGCTCCCGCCCAAAAGAACAGCCTTTTTTGCAAAGAAACCGCGCTTTCTGCCCCAAAAACGCAAAACGGCACGGCTGCGTATGGCTTGCAGCCGTGCCGTAACGGGAGAAAAGTGTTGACGGAAAACCGCTTTTTTGCTATACTGTAAAGGCTAATATATGGAGATGTATCGAAGCGGTCGTAACGAGAACGACTCGAAATCGTTTTGTCCTTAATCGGGCACGTGGGTTCGAATCCCACCATCTCCGCCAACAAAAGGCATCAGCTCAGGCTGGTGCCTTTTTTGCGGCAAGATGGTGAGGATGAGAACAGGGCGGCGGCCCGCAGGCCGCAAGCAATCAGCCCTGCGGGCTGTTGCTTAGCCCGCGGGAGAATATCCACCATCTCCGCCAGAAGTCGCAGATTGCATTTTGAGACAGGGGGGAATATACTTATATTGGATAGATTCCAATACGATAGCAATTCAACTTTTTAATGCAACAGCGGTGAATTGCATATCGCAAAGATGTCGTTTGAATGTTGCACGAATTTCTTAACTTGCGATAAAGTTTGCGATAAACGATTTTTGGAAGGAATATAATCATGTCGAAAGATGAATATTTGATCACAGATCCACCCCTTAAAGCGCTGACTGTTTTTGCGATGCCGATGATCCTTGGCAGCTTTTTTCAACAAGTATACAATATGGCCGATTCCATAATAGTTGGTCAATTTGTTGGTTCCTCGGCACTTGCGGCTGTTGGTGCTTGTGCTGCACTGACCAATGTTTTTATTTGTGTGGCGCTTGGTGCTGGTGTGGGCGCAGGTGTGCTTGTAAGCCGCTATTTTGGTGCAAAAAATTATGGTAAAATGAAAACCATTGTGTCAACGTCCCTGATCAGCTTTTTGATCTTAAGCGTTGTCCTTGGTGTCTTTGGCTTTAGCTTTTCCCATTTCATGATGAGCGGATTACAGACCCCTGCCGATATATTGGAAGAAGCAGTATTGTATCTGCGTGTCTACTTTGTGGGTTTCCCGTTTCTATTCATGTACAACATTCTTTCCACCATGTTCACTTCCATCGGTGAATCCAAGATTCCGTTGGGACTGCTGATATTCTCATCTATCCTGAATATTTTTATGGATCTCTGGATGGTGGCCGGTCTTGGTCTGGGGGTGTTTGGTGCAGCCCTTGCGACCTTGATCGCACAAGGAATTTCTGCCGTGTTTTCGTTTTTGATCTTTCTGTCTCGGATGCGGCAATACAAGAGCTCCTTTAGCAGGTTCGACCGGCAGGAGCTGTATTCCACGCTTCGCATTGCGGTACCATCGGTTTTGCAGCAGTCCACAGTGTCTATCGGTATGATGATCGTGCAGGCAGTGGTAAATCCCTTCGGCACACAGGCACTTGCCGGGTATGCGGCAACGATGCGGGTAGAAAATGTTTTTTCGCTGATCTTCGTATCCATCGGCAATGCAGTTTCGCCGTTTGTATCCCAGAATCTTGGCGCAAAGAAAATTGAGCGTATCAAAAAAGGGTATCATGCTGCACTGGTGTTGGATCTATGCTTTGCAGTTCTTGCTTTCGTGGTCATTGAAACACTGCACACACAGATTTCCTCGTTGTTCTTGGGAAAAGACGGAACCGCGTTGGCCTATCAGGTATCCGGTGATTATATGAGATGGCTTGGTTACTTTTTCATCTTCATGGGCATCAAGATGGCAACGGATGGCGTTCTTCGCGGACTTGGAATCATGCGGCCGTTTCTTATTGCAAATATGGTAAACCTTGCAATCCGCTTGTCTGTTGCCTTGATTTGTGCACCGCGTTTTGGCATTGCTTTTGTTTGGCTTGCAGTCCCGGCAGGTTGGCTTGCAAACTTCCTTATTTCCTATGCGGCGCTCAGAAGATCGTGGCCAGAGGATAAAGCAGCGGTATCTCAATGATTTCATGCAGTGGAGAGGTGCTTTGTTCTGACGGGTTTCACTTACAGAGAATGTGACGCGAAAAAATTCGCCGGTGTTCCGTTCAGAAAATCAGATGTTCGCTAAAATATCTGTCAGTGTGGCGACAAATGCTTCATCCTGCTCCTTCGTCCGCTTTGGGCTCCCCTTGAGGTGCTTTCCGGCACGGAGGAGCTTTTTGTTTTCATAACGCCGCAGCATGAGAGCTTCCATGTTGTTGGCGGTGTACTCCAGACCATTCTGGTTCAGCACCCGGGCGCACTTGGCAAGGCACATACTCGCCAGCCCGTAGTCCTGTGTTACGACCACATCCCCCGGCTTTACCCGGTTGACGAGAGCAAAATCCACGCTGTCTGCCCCTTTATCGAACACCAGCGTCTGCGCACCTTCCCGCTCGATTTGGTGGGCGGTGTCGCACAGGATGATGACAGGAACGCCGAACTGCTTTGCGATCTGCAACGTCAAATCGACCACCGGGCAGCCGTCGGCATCAATCAAAATGGTCATGTGTGTTCCTCCATCACCCACCGAAAGGCTTTCGCCGTGCGCAGGTCAGCGTTTTTGAAATGCCCGCCGCTGTTCCATTCAAGGGTGCAGTCTGCGCCACGCTCTGCAAGTCGGCTGTGCAGGGTGCGGATGTTATCACCTACCGCAGCCATGACAGCGTTTTTCGTATGCTCTTCCTTGTTGCCAAGGCTCAGATAAACGCGCTGTGCCTGTATCGGGTGCTGCTGTTCAAACTCCATCCAGTCCGGAAACCACACCGAGGGCGAGGCGGCGGCGATACCATAGAACAGATCAGTCTGGGTGGATGCCCACAAAGCAAACAGTCCGGCCAGCGAGTAGCCGCCCAGAATGATTTTGACGTTTTCCGGGAGAGGAAACTGTTGCTTCAGTGTTGGCATGACCTGTTCTGTCAGAAAGCGCAGCGTGTCCGCAGCATTGCCACCGAAACCCTGTTTTCCCCACACGGCAGGAGACTTCCACGGAGAAAGTGCATCATTCCAGCTTTCCACTGGGATGGCCGCAAACAGAAAGTTCTGGCCGCTTTGTGCGATAGCAACCACTTCGTTGTCTATGCTCTGCAGCTCATGTTCGCCTGTCATTTGGAGCAGCAGGTATTCTGCATGGGCTTCGCCGTAAATACGGCAAGGTCTGTTCCCGATTTGCATTGTCTGTGCGGTCACTGCGACATCCTCCCGAAAAAACTTTGATAAGCCCAGTATAGCAACCGAAAAATCATTTTGCAATTCAAAAGGCGTTCGCATTCGCAAGCAGTGTCTTCGTAAAAAAGCTGGCACCTGATTTGAAGTTGTGCGGGGCTTCCAGAGTGATGTATCAGCAGTTTTTGAACGATCATGCCGTAGCCCATAAGCGGCAGACGAACCGGGCACGTGGGATCTGAACAGGGCAGCGTTATTCAATACCGCTAAGCTCGCGGTACAGCGTGCGGGCATAGGAATCTGTCATGCCGCTGATATAGTCGGTGACCATCAGCAGCCGGAGGTACAAGTCAAAAGGTTCCGTGCCGGTTCGGGTGTTTTGGTAATCCTGCTTGTAATTGCCGGAGAAGATGGCGAGAAGCTTTTTGTCGGCCTTGGAAGGTGCCTGCCCGTCGGTGCAGTATGCAGAGTCATAGTACAGCACGGCGGGAACAAAATGATCCAGCAGAAAATCGAGAATGACTTGTCCGGACAGCTCCAGTTTCAGGATACCGGGCGTATCGAAGGCGAATTTCCGCATGGCCCCTTTCAGAATGTCAATGGTGATGGCGTGATTGGTTCCTTCAAACAGATCACCGCAGTAGGTTCCGGCCATGATCTCTTTATATTTGCAGGAAAAACGGTAGATGGCTACATACATCAGCCACTGACGCGTTTGGGTGAGCCATTTTTTAAATGCAGCGCTGTCGTTTTCTGGGGTGTGGTCTGCACCGCGCAGCGCGGAAAGTTCTTGGATCCGCTCATCGGAGAAGTACTCAGGGCTTCTGTGGGGAACGACCTTTGAATGGTCATAAGAATTTGTGTAATATTCAATGAACTGGTCAAGGGTGAACAGGCCTTTTTTAAAGGCATCTTCCAGATCGGCAGTAGAGTATGCAATGTCGTCGGCTGCTTCCAGCAGGTAGGTCAGCGGATGGCGCACGATGCCTTTGTCGGGAGTGGTGGTCCCAACCGCTTCCGAGATCTGCTCAAAAGTCTCCTGTTCTGCAGCGAAGAAGCCGAGTTTGTGCTTTCGGATATCCGCACTGCCTTTATCAACGGAGCAGGAGTCGGTGGGATATTTTACCAGCGTGCTGATGATCGCTTTGGACAGATTGAGGCTGGAACCGTGTTTTGCTTTCAGCAGGATCCGCAGCGCCTGTGCATTGCCCTCAAAATTTTCCAGATCAGCGATCATCTGCGCGGATAACCAGCTGCGAAGGGGCTGTCCTTTGTATTTTACATGGTCAAGGTTCTCTTTGAACCAGTCACCGATCACGGTCTCGCCGAAATGCCCGAAGGGCGGATTGCCGAGGTCGTGCAAAAGGCCGGCGCAGAGCAGGACCGATGCGATGGCTTCGGCATCCTCCGGCACAGCAATATCAGTTGGCTTGTACTGTGTTGTGTTTTTGGAGATCATGATGCCAAGCTGCCGGGCGATCGTGGAGACTTCGATCGAGTGCGTCAGGCGGGTTCGGATAAAATCACTCTTGTCCAGAGGAAACACCTGCGTTTTATCCTGCAGCCTGCGGAATGCAGCGCTGGAAACGATCCGGCTGTAGTCCTTTTCAAATGCATTGATGGGATACTCCTTGAACGAATCGGGCTCAGGAGGTTCAGAAGAAAGTTTTTCAGTTGACAGCAATTTTGCCCATTCCATAATCAGTACACCTCGCTTTTGAAACGTCGTGATTAAAAATCTGCAGAAGGCATCGGCCTTCCATCACTGCCATTATACAAAAGAAACGCTGCTCCGGCAACAAAAAACGGATTCTCTGAAAAAAACACAAAAACTGCAGCTTGAACATGTGCAGAGTTCCAATTTATTTCGGGATCCGAAAAAAGGAAAGCGGAGTGTTATGCTGCGGTGTACTACTTCCGTCAGATGCACCCGAAATTGAATCAGACAAAAGCTTCCCTTTCCGTGGGCTGCGTGCCTGCGGCGGGGAAGCTTTTTTGTATGCCTGCGGAGCAGGAACGGCGGGATATCAGCCAGATTGCACAAAACGCATTGCACAAAATTGAACAGCTTTTCAGGAAAAAATCTTGCTATTCCGCTTGCACTCATGTATAATGGACTTAACTTGAAAAGTAGGATGTTTAAAAACACTCTGCCGTATGCTGCTGCAGATGACTTGAAAGGTGGAACATGGGATGTTGTATAAGAAAGCTTCTGAGATGAAACCCACTCCGATCCCCCATTGCATGGGCGGCGAGGGCACCGTGATGATGGAACGCCTGCTGGATGCGCCTGCCGAAATGCTGGGCAAGGGCCGCGCCTACGTGCGCCACACGCTGGCACCGGGCGTGACCATTGGCAGGCACACGCATGAGCACGAGATGGAAAGCATGGTCATCGTCTCCGGCCGCGCTGTCCACATCATCAACGGCGAGGAGCAGATCTTGGAGAAGGGCGACATCATTGCCGCCATGCCCGGCGACACCCACCAGATCGCCTGCCTGGGCGACGAGCCGCTGGTGCTGATCGCACAGGTGCTGTACGAATAAAGGAGGAGCTTCAGATGGAACAGATCCGCAGTGCCGATGTTCTGGCCAATTTTCCGCAGGTGGATGAGGAAAAACTGAACGCCGCCCTTGCCGCCGAAGCTGCCGCCAGCAACCGCAAGATCATTGTGCTGGACGACGACCCTACCGGCGTACAGACGGTACATGATATCTATGTTTATACAGATTGGACGGTAGAAAGCCTGCGCAAGGGCTTTGCTGCGCCGGAAAAGCTCTTCTTTATTCTGACCAATAGCCGCGGCTTTACCGTGGCCGAGACCACCAAGGCCCACCGCGAGATCGCGGAGAACACCGCCAAGGTGGCCCGCGAGTTCGGCATGGACTACCTGATCATCAGCCGCGGCGACTCCACCCTGCGCGGCCACTACCCGCTGGAGACCGACCTGCTGCGCGAGGTGACGGAGGCTGAGAACGGTTACAAAATGGATGGCGACATTCTGTGCCCCTACTTCCGCGAGGGCGGACGCTTTACACTGGACAACGTGCATTATGTGCGCTACGGCGCAGAGCTTGTGCCCTGCGGCCAGACCGAATTTGCCAAGGACGAGACCTTTGGCTACCACGCCAGCAACCTGTGCGAATACATTGAGGAAAAAACCGGCGGCAAAGTCCGTGCAGGAGACGTGACCTGCATCTCGCTGGAAAGCCTGCGCGCCATGGACTTTGACGGCATCGAGGCCCAGCTGCTGGCGGTGCACGATTACGGCCATGTGATCGTGAACGCAGTGGCGGACTGCGATGTGAAGGTGTTTGCAGTGGCACTGTACCGCGCCATGGCAAAGGGCCGTCACTTCACCATCCGCAGTGCAGCCGCACTGGTCAAGGCCATCGGCAATATTTCCGACCAGCCTTTGCTCACCCGGGAAAAGATGGTCACGCAGGAAAGCAAGGCAGGCGGCATCATCGTGGTGGGCAGCCACACCAAAAAGACCACTGCCCAGCTGGAAGAACTGAAAAAAGTACAGGGCATCGAGTTTATTGAGATGGACAGCGACAAGGTGCTGGTGCCGGGCGAGCTGGAAAAGGAAGCAGCCGCCATCGTGGCCCACTGCTCACAGCAGATCGCAAAGGGCATCACCTGCTGCGTGTCCACAAAGCGCGTGGTGCTCACCCTGCCGGACGACACCCCGGAAGCAGCCCTCGTGCGCAGCGTTGCCATCAGCGATGCACTGCAGAGCTGCGTGGGCAGGCTGACCGCTTCCCCGGCTTTTGTGGTGGCAAAGGGCGGCATCACCAGCAGCGACGTGGGCGTGAAGGCCCTGCGCGTGAAATGCGCCAAGGTGCTGGGCCAGATCCGGCCGGGCATCCCGGTATGGCAGACCGGTGCCGAAAGCCTGTTCCCCGGCACGCCGTACATTATCTTCCCGGGCAATGTGGGCGAAGTGTCCACCCTGCGGGAAGCGGTGGAAATTTTGCTGGGCTGACACTCTGATGATTTAGAATGCCCTCCGCTTCGCTCTGGGCATATTCAGCGGAAAAATTATTTTTAATGATTGCAAAACAGCCAGACCGCGGTTGCGCAGCAATGAAAGTCCCAGTGGGGCTTTCAAGCGGCAGAACGTTCTTGCGGGAGCAAGATGGAGGGGCCTTGCCCCGACAAGTTCCGCGGGTCTGGCTGTTTTGCTTTTTCACGAAGATAAGCTGCTTCTTGTGCAGTGGATATTCGTGTGGGGCAGGTTTGTATGGCTTTTATAAAATGCATTGCCGCCGGATACGTTCTCTTTTGCGCGCCAAAAGAGAACCAGAAAGGACGGCGGTGCCCGCAGGGCATGAAAGCCCCAGTGGGACTTTTGAGCCGCAGACCGGTTTGCGAAGCAAATGCCACTACCTGTTACGACCCCTTCCCGTGAAAAAGCAAAGCCGGAATGACCGCAGTCATTCCGGCTTTGCAATATACAAAAATAATAATTCCGCTGTTTATGGCGCAGCGCACGCGGAGCCATTTTAAATGAACGATCACTCTTTTTTGGCTTTCTTTTTCTTCTTTGCTGCCTTTTCCTCCGGCTTGTTCTTCATCAGCCTGCCGAGGGATGCGGCAGTGTATACGCAGAAGCAGCCCACCACCACGATCAGCACGACGGCGCTTGCGTCCAGCGCCACGGTGCCGACGCGGACAGCGGCCAGATACAGTGCCAGCAGCACTACGCCGCCGCCCAGCCACAGGCTGCTGCTGTTCACCTGCTTTTGCCACTCCTGCTGCGGCGTGAGCGGATGCTGCTGCGCCTTGCCCTGCCGGGCCTTCTTTTTCCAGATGTTATCACTTTGAAACGGATTCATGTTCCGGTGGCTCCTTCCCTGTCTTTTTCTTTAAGGGTATTATACGCCGCAAGATGGGATGATGTCCAGAAAGAAGTGGATTTTTCACCACTTGCATCCCACATTTGTGCAGAACGACCAAAACCGGCCCGAAATATCGGCTATTCGCCAATTTACTTTTTGCGGACCGAAGAGTAATCTAATGGCAGGATGTAAAGACGGACAAGCTGTTGAGATTGAACTAAAGGTAGGATGTAGCAAAGAGCCTTTGCTGCGGGCTTGTCCGGCACGAGAACACGAAAAACAAAAGGAGGCTTTTCCGTTATGAAGGTAGGTCTGATCTATACCAGCACCACCCCGGAACTGATCGAACTGGTGGAGCAGGAGGTCAAAAAGCAGCTGGGCGATGATGTGGAGCTGTACAGCCTGCAGGACCCCAGCATTCTGGCAGATGTCCGCGCGGCAGGCTATGTGACCACTGCACCGGCAGCACGCCTGATCGGCATGTACATGAAAGCCGCTGAGGAAGGCGTGGATGCCATGCTGAACCTGTGCAGCAGCGTGGGCGAAGTTGCTGACAGCGCACAGGACGTGGCAAAGTACATTGGTGTGCCCATCGTCCGCGTGGACGAGGAGATGTGCCGCGAGGCTGTCCGCAAGGGCCAGCGCATCGGCGTGATGGCTACCCTGCCCACCACGCTGGAACCCACCAAGGGCACCATCCTGCGCATGGCCCGCGAGTGCAACCGACACGTGGAGCTGGTGGACTGTCTGGTGGACGGTGCATTCGGTCTGGATCAGGACCAGTTCAAGGCCCGCATGACCGAGATGGCCGGTACCATTGCCGACAAGGTGGATGTGATCGTGTTTGCACAGGGCAGCATGGCCTACTGCGAACAGTATATCGCCGATAAGTTTGGCAAGGTGGTCCTCAGCAGCCCCCGCTTTGGTGCAGCCGAGCTGAAAAAGGCGCTGGAAAAGAAAGGCACCATTTAAAAAAGAAACAAGAGCCGGAGCACGAGACCGGCTCAGGAGAAGATATTTTTTTGAAGGAGAATTCTTATGAAAAAGATGATTTCCCGTCGTGACTTCCTGAAGGTGGCCGGTATTTCCGCTGCTGCTCTGGGTTTGGCTGCCTGCGGCGGCTCCGGCACCAGCACTGCTGCTTCCACTGCCTCTACTGCAGCTTCCACCGGTTCTTCCGCTGCCGCTTCCGGCTCGGCTGTCACCCTGAAGCTGGGCTTCTCCACCAACGAAGAAGACCCCCGTGCAAAGGGCGCAAAGCAGTTTGCAGAAGAAGTTGCCGAAAAGACCGGCGGCGCTGTGGAAGTTCAGCTGTACCCTTCCGGTCAGCTGGGCGGTGATGCCGACCTGATCAACTCTATCGCTCTGGATTCCGGCACGGTGGATATCATCATCACCGACGCTTCCAACTTTGCCACCTACGATGCAAAGATGGGCATTTCCGCACTGCCGTTCCAGTTCGAGACCTTCGACGATGCATGGGCATTCATGGACAGCGACATCGAGGCTGCCGCTGAGGAAGGCCTGCTGAGCCAGAATATGCGTGTGCTGGCCCACTACTGCAACGGCTTCCGCTGCGTGACCAACTCCAAGGGCCCCATCAACAGCCCTGCCGATATGAACGGCCTGCTGATCCGCACCCCCGAGAACCCTGTCATCATGGCTACCATGACCGCTCTGGGTGCCAACCCCCAGCCGCTGAGCTTCTCTGAGCTGTATCAGGCTCTGCAGCAGAAGACCTACGATGCACAGGAGAACCCCATCCCCGTTATCTACAACAATAACCTGTTCGAGGTTCAGGAGTACCTGAGCATCACCAACCACATCTACTCCGGCATGTGCTTTACCATTGCCGAGAGCAGCTGGAACAAGCTGAGCGCTGACCAGCAGCAGATCGTTTCCGACGCTGCAAAGGCATCTGCCGATCACGACCGTGAGCTGAACGAGCAGCAGACCAACGATTTGGTCTCCGCTCTGGAAGAGAAGGGCATGAAGATCAACAGCCCGGAACTGGCTCCGTTTGCAGCTGCGACCGAAAAGGTCCTGACCGACAACGCTGATACCTACGGCGACCTGCTGGATCAGCTGAAGGCATGGAAAGAAGCCCGCTGAGATCACTGACCAGAAAACCTTGAAATAAAACCGAAGCAAAGGGACGAGGGGGCGTGCCCTTCGTCCCTTTGCATTTTATCTGAATCGCACTTGGAAAGGAGTTTGTACTGTGAAAAAACTGCAAACCACTCTGGACAAGATCACCACCCTTATTTCCGCCGTTCTGTGTGCGGCCATGATGGTGATTCTGTTCGCAAATGTTGTGCTGCGCCTGATCCCCGGCATCGGCGGCTTCAAGTGGTACATGGAGAGCAGCCAGTATCTGAACGTCTGGTCCATGCTCATTGCCTGCATCGGCATCAACGCCATGGGCACCAACCTCCGCGTGGAGGTGGTGGATTCCATCCTCGGCAAGACCCCGCTGGGCAAAAAAATCGTTGTCATCATCCGTGATGTGTTCATCATCCTGTTCTACGTCATGGTCACCTACGGCGGCTACCAGCTGTGCACCCGCGCAAAGCAGGCCGTTTCCACCATGCCGCAGTTCACCATGGGTCAGGTGTACACCATCTTCCCCATTGCCGGTGTGCTGTGCATCCTGTCCGCCGTTCTCAATCTGGTGGTTGAGCTTACCACGAAACCTGAAGGAGGCGAATCCAAATGATCGCATGGCTGCTGATCTCATTCTTTGTTCTGCTGTTTCTGGGCGTGCCCATCGCCATGAGTCTGGGCCTGTCCGCCATCGGCGGCATCCTGTTCCTGGGCGGCGGCAGCACCGTCACCATTGCCCAGCGCATGTTTGAGGGCATGAACAGCTTTGCACTGCTGGCTATTCCCCTGTACACCTTTGCCGGCTTCACCATGTCCAAGGGCGGTATTTCCAAGCGCCTGATGGACTTCTGCTACTCCATCGTCGGCCACATCTACGGCGGTCTGGCTCACGTGAACGTGCTTTCCAGCATGATCTTTGCGGGCATCTCCGGTTCCGCTGTTGCCGATACCGCTGGTGTTTCCGGCATGTTCATGCCGGAAATGATCCGCAAGGGCTACTCCAAGAACTTTACCGTTGCCGTTACCGCCATTTCCTCCACCATCGGCATCATCATTCCTCCGTCCATCCCCATGGTGGTCATTGCCGGTATCTGCGGCATCTCCACCGGTAAACTGTTCCTCGGCGGCATCATCCCCGGCATCCTGTGCGGTCTGGCACAGATGATCGTCAGCTACTTCCTCGCTAAGAAAGAAGGCGTGCCCAAGGAGCCCGGTCACTTCACCATCGGCCCTGTGCTGCACGGCCTGTGGGAGAGCTGGCCCGCCCTGCTCATGCCTATCATCATCGTGGGCACCATTACCATGGGCATCGTCAGCCCCACCGAGGCAGGTGTGATCGCTGTTGTTTACGGTCTGTTTGCCGGCGGCATCATTTACCGCGAACTCAAGTGGGAGGACATCAAGTTTGCCTTTGCTGAGACCGTCCGCACCAGCGGCCGTATCTTCATCGTCATCGGCGCAGCAAAGCTGTACACCGTCATGCTGACCACCGCAGGCTTTGACAAGTGGGTGGCCAAGACCATGCTGGGCTTCTCCACCAACCCCACCGTCATCCTCATCATGATCCTGCTGATCTTCTTCATCGTCACCATGTTCATGGAGTCCATCGCAACGCTGACCCTGTTCATGCCCATCCTGTACCCCATCGCCATTGGTGTGGGCATCGACCCCATCGTGCTCAGCGTTCTGATCACCGTGGTCATCGGCATTGGTCTGGTCACTCCCCCGGTGGGCATGTGCATCTACGTTGCCTGCGACCTGATGGATACGACTGTTGGTGAAGTGTTCCCCACATTGGTGCCGTTTATTGCGGCCACCTTCGTCTGCATTGCCCTGATGGTCGCCTTCCCTCAGCTGATCCTGCTGCCTACCTATTTGATGGCGTAACCGTTGCGTCCGCCCCTCCGATATGGTAAAATAGTGGCAAAGATTTAACATGTGATGTTTGGAGGCTTTCTGCCCCGGAACGTTCCGCGCTGAATGACCCCGAATATCCACCAAACCGGATTTGGAGGCGGAACCATGTCAATGGAACATCCTGAAAAACAGAAGAATGCGGTAAAGTCTGTAGTCGATCAGGTCATGGATGGGATCATCTCCCAGATCATCGACGGCACCCTGCATCCGGGCGACAAGCTGCCTACCGAAATGGAACTGTGCAAGCAGTTCGGCGCGGGCCGCAACTCGGTGCGGGAAGCTGTGAAAAAGCTGCAGGCTTACGGCATCCTGTACATCAAGCGTGCCGACGGCACCTTTGTGAGCGAAAACTACAACCAGAAAATGCTGGACCCGATGCTGTACAGCATCATCCTGCAGAAGAACAGCTGGCAGGAATTTGTGGAACTGCGCTCCGTCATCGATATCGGTACGCTGAATATTATCATTCAGCGCAATGATATCGCCTCCTTCCTGCCGGATCTGTACCGCACCTTCGGCGAGCTTTCTGCCGAAATGCACTCGCCGGAGCCTTCGGTGGACAAGGTGCTGGAGCTGGACAGCCGGTTCCACACCCAGATCGCCAATGCGGCCCAGAACCCCATGCTGGCCACCATCACCGAGTACATCACCCGGCTGACGCTGCCCAGCCGTCTGGAGACCACCCGCAAGGTGCTGGCCAAGGGCGAAGCGGAGATCGAGCGGTTCGTAGAGCTGCACCGCCAGCTGCTCAGCGTGATCGAGCGCAGGCAGGTGGACGAGATCGCCGCTACAGTGCAAGATCACTACATCTTCTGGAAGAAGTAAGCATACAGGCCTCCTGCCTGTCGTAAAAGGCGGGCAGAGGACTGTGAGTTTACAAGATGGGATGTTTATGCTAAAATGACGTTAGCATCCTTTGTTAAGCTTCTCCAATGCGACATGCAAGGAGTGTTCATCCAATGAAAAAAATCATGATCTCCGTGGCCCCCGTTGCGGCCACAGACATTCTCATCAATCCGCGGGCCATTGCCCGGGATGTGTATGAGTGCTACAAAAACGGCGCGTCCATGGTGCATCTGCACTGCCGCGACCTGAACGGCAACCTCACCCCGGATCTGAGCCTGCTGGAAGAAACGGTGGCCTACATCCGCGAGATGTGCGACATCGTGGTGGAGATCTCCACCGGCGGCGTGTCCAACCTGACCATTGAGGAGCGCGTGCAGCCCTGCTACCCCTCCTGGGTGGAAGCCAACAGCCTGAATGTCGGCTCGGTGAATCTGGGCGCCTCGGTGTACCAGAACCCCATCAAGGATGTGGAGTACTGCGTCAAGACCATCATGGACAACAAGAAGATCCCGGAGACCGAGGTCTTTGAGCTGGGCATGATCAACACTGTGCGGGAACTGAACGACAAGTTCCACTTTGTAAAACCCATCCTGTTTGCACTGGTGTTCGGCCATGGCGGCGAGATGCCTGCCACGGTGCCGGCCCTGCGCCACATGATCCAGGCACTGGAAGAGAACTTTCCCAACGGCGACTACCTGTGGGGCTACACGCAGGCCCACCGCGAGGACTGGGAAATGGTCAAGACTGCGCTGGATATGGGCGCTTCCACCGTGCGCATCGGCTTTGAGGATTCGGACATGATCGCGCCGGGTGTCCATGTGGACAACAACGCAGCGCTGATCGCAAAGGTGTCGGACATCGTAAAGTCCAAGGGCATGATGCCCATGACACCCGACGAAGTGCGCGCCATGCTCAAGATCCCGCCGCTGCGCCGTTAAAAAGGAGGAAAGAAACGTATGGTGATTCAAGGCGTTACTTACCTCTCAGACTTTGAGGCAAAAAAAGCCATCATGGAAATGGCCCGTCGGCTGGAAGCCAAGGGCTGGCTGGTGGCCGGTGACGGCAGCATGAGCGTCCGCGTCGGCCCGCAGGCCGTGTGGGTGACCGTTGCCGGTGCCGACAAGGCCGCGCTCACGCAGGATATGCTGGTGCGCGTAGATATGAATGGCAAGGCGATGCTCAGCGCAAAGCCCAAGCCCCTGCCCGAAGACCTGCCCATCCATCTGAAGATCTATCAGGAAAACGAGAACGCCCAGTGCGTGATGCACACCTACCCGGCCTGCGCGGCTGTGATGGGGATGCAGGGCCAGACCGTGCAGCCTGCAGCATTCAGCCCCGCAGTGCGGGCGCTGGGACGGGTGCAGCTGCTGCCCGCCCAGAACGTGGACGCACAGGCACAGGCTGTCAGCCTGTTGTGCCGCACCGATAAGGCTGTCCTGCTGGAAAATGACGGCTGCCTGACCTGGGGCAAGACCCCGGCAGATGCGGCCCATCTGGTGGAAGCACTGGATTACTACGCAGCCGTCACCGCAAAGCTGGGCTGCGCAGGCTGCTCCAAATGCGGCAGCTGCGGCGGTCACTGCACCGGCTGCAGCAAGTGCGGCGCACCTGCCGTGCAGCCCATGGCTCAGCCCGCTGCACAGCCTGTGGCAATGGCAGTACCCTCCGTACAGCCTGCCCAGCCGGTGAGCCTGCCGGGCGTTACCGGGCTGATCCAGCCGGGCATGGCGCTGCCCACCCTGCCCAAACAGCAGGCGGCTCCTGCCCCTGCCCCGGTGCCCGCCGCACAGCCTGCGGCAGTCCCTGCAATGGAAGCGGCCCCGGCCGCACCGAAGTCCGCAAATGCCCGCGATGCCGCAATGGCCGAGGTCATCCGCCGGACGCTGAAGAGCTTTCAATAACAAAAAGTTTCGTTTGATCCAACGGATATGACCTTTACGGAAAGGAACGAAAACCATGGATATCAGTTCGCAGGAAATTGAAGCGATCGTCAAGCAGGTGCTTGCCGGTATGGGCGGTGCACAGACAAGCGCCGCCCCTGCAGCCTATACCGCTGCACCCGGCGGTGCAGCAGGCGACCGCGGCGTGTTCGAGAATGTAGACGACGCAGTGGAGGCTGCATGGAAAGCCCAGCGCGACTGGGTGGCCAACTACAAGATCGAGGACCGCCAGCGCATCATTGAAGCCATCCGCCGCTGTGCCCGCGCACATGTGGAGGAGTGGTGCCACAAGATCGTGGAAGAGACCGGCATGGGCCGCTATGAGGACAAGGTGGAAAAACATCTGGCCGTCATCAACAAGACCCCCGGCCCCGAATGCCTGACCACCGAAGCCAAGAGCGGTGACGCGGGCCTGATGCTGGAAGAGTACGCACCCTTTGGTGTGATCTGCTCCATCACCCCCACCACCAACCCTACCGAGACCATCATCAACAACACCATCAGCATGATCGCAGGCGGCAACACCGTGGTGTTCAACGTGCACCCCCGCGCAAAGCGGGTGTCTGCCGACTGCCTGCAGGCGTTGAATACCGCCATCATCGAGGCGGGCGGCCCTGCAAACCTCATTACCATGACCCGTGAGCCGACCATGGAGAATGTGGACAAGATGGCCGCAAACCCCAAGATCCGCCTGATGGCAGGCACCGGTGGCATGGGCATGGTGAACGCCCTGCTGCGCAGCGGCAAAAAGTGCATCGGTGCCGGTGCAGGCAACCCGCCCGTCATCGTGGACGAGACCGCAGACATCGAGCTGGCAGGCCGCAAGATCTACGAAGGCGCTTCGTTCGATAACAACATCCTCTGCTTTGCAGAGAAGGAAGTGTTCGCCGTGAACACCGCCTACGACGGCCTGCTGCATGAGCTGCAGAAGCAGGGTGCCTACCTGCTGAACAAGGCCCAGACCGAACAGCTGGTGAACATCGTGCTGCAGCCCAAGAAGGGCGGCGGCCACGAGGTGAACAAAAAGTGGGTGGGCAAGGATGCCGCCCGCATTCTGGAGACCATCGGCGTGCATGTGCCGGATACTTGCCGCCTTGCCATCTGCGAGGTGCCTGCCGACCATCCGTTCGTTCTGGTGGAGCAGATGATGCCGGTGCTGCCCATCGTGCGCTGCCAGAGCTTTGAACAGGCGGTGGAAGATGCCGTGGTGGCCGAGCACGGCAACCGCCACACCGCTTCCATCTTCTCCAAGGATGTGGACCACATGACCCGCTTTGCCCGGGTCATTGAGACCACCATCTACGTAAAGAACAGCGCCACCAAGGCCGGTGTTGGCATTGGCGGCGAGGGCCACTGCACCATGACCATTGCCGGCCCCACCGGCGAGGGCATCACCTGCGCAAAGAGCTTCTGCCGCCGCCGCCGCTGCATGCTGGCCGAGGGCGGGCTGCGCATCATCTGAGTTTTTGAAGGACGAAACCATCACATACAATTTTTTCAGTGTTCTGACAGGAGGAACAACTTATGAAAGCTCTGGGTTTTATCGAGACGAAGGGTCTGGTTGGCAACATCGACGCTACCGATGCAATGCTGAAGGCTGCTGACGTTGAGTTCATTGGTTCCGACACCATCGGTGCCGGTCTGACCACCGTGATCGTTACCGGCGAGGTGGGCGCTGTCAAGGCTGCTACCGAGGCTGGCGAAGAGGCTGCTTCCCGCGTGGGTGAGCTGTTCTGCGTCAACGTCATTGCACGTCCTCACGCAGATCTGGCCCGCATCATGCCCGCCAAGGGCCCCGCGACCGGCAAGTCCGGCCTGCCCGCAGGCGAGCAGGTGCCGCTGGATGCCGCTCTGGGCATGATCGAGACCAACGGCCTGACCGCTTCCATCGAGGCAGCCGATGCCATGCTGAAGAGCGCAGATGTCTCTCTGGTGGGTCAGGAGAAGATCGGCGCAGGCCTTGTTACCGTGTTCGTGCAGGGCGACGTTGGCGCTGTGAAGGCTGCTGTTGAGGCAGGCCAGACCGCTGCTTCCCGCATTGGCGAAGTGGTCAGCGCACTGGTCATTCCCCGCCCGCACGCAAGCGTGTCCGAGTGCATGCCTGAGCTGCGCTGAGCCCTGCGCTGACGCTGCATAAGAAAGGAGCGCTGTGCCTTGGTTTACCATGACATCAGTCAGGAACAGCTGCTGCTCCTGATCACGCAGGCCGTGCAGGCAGAGCTGCAAAAGCGCAGCCGTCAGGTGCCGGTAGGCATCTCGGTGCGGCACATCCACCTTACCCGCGATGATGTGGACAAGCTGTTCGGCTATGGCTACCAGCTCACCCCCCAAAAGGCGCTGAGCCAGCCCGGCCAGTTTGCCTGCGAGGAATGTCTGGACATCATCGGCCCCAAGGGCGAACTGAAGCATGTCCGCATCCTTGGCCCGGAGCGCAGTGCCACTCAGATCGAGCTGGCGCAGACCGACTGCCGCAACATCGGCATCAAAGCGCCGGTGCGTTCCAGCGGGGATACAAAGGGCACGCCGGGCGTGACCCTGCGCGGCCCCAATGGCACCCTGACCGTGCCGGAGGGCGTGATGATCGCTGACCGCCACATCCACATGACTCCCGCACAGGCAGCGGCCTTCGGCCTTGCCGACGGCGACCGCGTGCAGGTAAAGATCGACGGCCCCAAGCCGGGCGTGATGGGCGGGGTGCTGATCCGCGCAAACGACAAATGTGCACTGGATTTTCACATCGACACGGACGATGGCAATGCCTTCCTGCTCAAGCAGGGGCAGCTGGTCACCGTGCTGGGCAAAGAGGAGTAAGCTATGATTTTAGGGATCGTCAAGGGGACCGTTGTCGCCACCCGCAAAATGCCGGAGCTTGTAGGCTATAAGTTCCTGCTGGTGGAGCCGGTGTTCGGCTCCAAAAAGGATACCATCGTGGCGGGCGACAACATCGGCGCGGGTGTAGGCGAGATGGTTCTGGTCACCACCGACGAGACCACCCAGCATGGTCTGGACCATCCGTCGCCCATTGATGCTTTCATCGTGGGCATCGTGGACAATCCTCCCACCCTGAGTAAGTAACACCCTGCAAGTTTTGCCGCAGAGAGGGGCTTCCTCCCGGCGGGATCGTGAGGCTTAAACAATGAAAATTATTATCATCGGCAGCATTGCCGCCGGGGTTTCGGCCGCCGCCAGACTTGCCGCCGCCCAGCGCGGAGCGCAGATCACCGTCTACGAAAAAGGCGGCTTCTACTCCTGCGGCACCGGCGGCCTGCCCCATTACCTGTGCGAGGATCTGGACAGCCTGAACAAGGCCATTCAGGCCAAGGAGACTGAGCTGAACGCGCAGGGCATCACCGCACATCTGCGCCATGAGGTGCGCGGCATCGACGCAGCCGCCCGCAAGGTGACGGTATGTGATCTTGCCACCGGACGCGTGTTTGAAGACCACTACGACAAGCTGGTGCTTGCCACCGGTTCTTCCAACCGTGTGCCGCAGGTGCCCGGCAGTGACCGCGTGGGCGTGCAGACCCTCAAGACCGTGGAAGATCTGATCTTCCTCAAGGAGTTCGTCCGCACCCCCTATGTGCGGGACATCGTGATCCTGGGCGGCAGCTGGGCCGGTTTGGAGATCGCAAAGTCCTTCCTCAAGCTGGGCCGCAATGTGCGTATCATTGAAAAAGAGCAGCAGCTTTTGCCCCAGTTTGACCCTGAGGTGAGCAAGCTGATCCAGAAGGAGCTGGAAGCGCAGGGCGTGCAGTTCAATCTGGGCGAGCAGGTGCGCTCCTTCCCGGGCCGTACCTTCGTGGAGCAGGTGCAGACCAACCGCGGCACCTACCCCTGTGACCTTTGCGTGGTAGCCATCGGCGTTACCCCCAACACCGGCCTGCTGGCCGGTACCGGGGCGCAGCTGGCACCCAATGGCGCTGTGCTCATTGGTGCCGACCTTGCCACCAGTGTGCCCAATATCTATGCCGTGGGCGACTGCGCAGCCTGCCGCGACGGCTCTCTGCGCACCAGCAGCCTGAAGGTGGCGGATCTGGAGATCGCCCGCACCGGCCTGACCGAGACCGAGGCCCGCAAGGCCGGTCTGCGGGTCAAGAGTGCAATGGCCACCGGCACCGACCGTCCGGGCATCTGCCCGAACCCCCACCGCATCACCATCAAGCTGGTGTATGAGGCCAATACCCGTCAGGTGCTGGGTGCGCAGGCATGGGGAGAAAAGAATGTTTCGGCCCGCATCAACGCCATTGCCGTTGCCATCCGCGCTGGCATGACCGTGGAAGCACTGGGTCAGGTGGATTTCGTCTATTCCTCCTCGTCCTGTTCCATTTGGGACCCGGTGCAGATCGTCTGCGGTCAGGCACAGTAAGCGGAGGGTGAACACATGGCAGAACGCATCAACGCCGTCAAGACCAGCTTTTTTGGCAAGGGTGCCATCCGTCTTCTGGGACCGGAGCTTCAGAAGATGGGCATCCGCCGTGCTTTGCTGGTGACGGACCGCTTTCTCTATGATTCCGGTGCCGCTGCCCGGGTCGGTCAGGTACTGTCCGATGCCGGTGTGGAGTACGCCGTGTACTACAATGTGCAGCCCAACCCCACCGTACAGGTGGTGAACGACTGCATTGCCGCAGCCCGTACCCTGCAGGTGCAGCTGCTGGTGGCTCTGGGCGGCGGCAGCGCCATCGATACCGCTAAGGCAGCCAGCATCGTGGTGGCCTGCGGCGGTACCGTGGAACAGTACGAGGGCGAGAACAAGTCCTCCAAGCCCGGCCTGCCCATCGTGGCGGTGAACACCACCGCCGGTACCGGCAGCGAGTGCACCTCCTTCTACATCGTCACCGACCCTGTCCGCCACAGCAAAATGGCCATGGTGGACCCCAACTGCATGGTCAGCATTGCGGTGAACGACACCGACTTCATGTCCTCCATGCCACCCAAGCTCACCGCAGCCACCGGCATGGACGCGCTGACCCACGCCATCGAGGCGGCGCTTTCCAAAAACGCCAACCCGCTCACGGACAAGGATGCCTACTGGGCCATGCAGGCGATCGTGCAGAACCTGCCCCGGGCCGTTGCCAACGGTCAGGATGAAGCCGCCCGCACCATGATGGCCTACGCCGAAAATGTGGCAGGCATGGCTTTCTCCAACGCGGGCCTTGGCATGGTGCATGCGATGGCACACGCGCTGGGCGGACACTACAACCTGCCCCACGGTGTGTGCAATGCGGTGCTGCTGCCCTACGTGCTGGCCTTCAACAGCCGCAGCCCGGTGTGCCGGGAGCGGTTCATGACCATTGCCGCTGCCATGGGCCTGCAGGGCACTTTTACCCCGGACACTGCCGCACCGGCAGTGATCCAGTTTGTCCGTCAGCTCAGTGCAGGCGTGGGCATCCCCGCCAATCTTGCGCAGCTGAACAAGGTGGACCCTGCAGATTTTGCCGCGCTGGCAGAGCTTGCCCTGCACGACACCTGCATGTCCACCAACCAGATCACCCCCACCCGCGACGAGGTGGTGGCGGTGTATACCGCTGCTTTCCGCGGATAAACTTTGAGACCTCCTCCATTTTCTCCATACCCAAACAAAGCCGCCGCTCTCCCTCTGCAAGGGAAAGCAGCGGCTTTGTGCTGTAAAAAAGGGGTGGTGGGATTGTTTTTAAAGAGGATTCTGTTATAATAAAATGAAAACGCGGTGCAGAAGTAAGAGGAAAAAGCGATGGAAACAAGAGAAAAACAGGCGTACATGCTTATGGCACATCAGTGCAATGAGATGTTTTGGACTTTGCTTCGGATGCTGGATGCACCGTGGAATGATATTTTCATCCATATGGACAGCAAGAATGAAAACTACCAGCCAGAAACCGTTGAACGATATGTAAAATATGCCAAGATTTTCCACGCACAGAGAACGAGCGCTGTTTGGGGTGGTATTACTTTAGTAAAGGCAGAGTTTGTATTGCTCAAGGCAGCGGTAGATCACGGCCCATACCAACATTACCACCTGATCTCCGGTGCGGATCTGCCGATTCAGCCACCGGAAGATATCCGCGCATTCTTTGAGGCAAACCCGGACAGGGAATTTGTTCATTTCGACCCGCACCCATTCAGCCCGTTCAATGATGAGCGCGTTTATTACCGGCACTTTTTCCAGAATATTGATCTGCGCCGCCATCCAGTGCTCGGCGTGATCAATGGAATCCTGCTGTCGGGCCAGAAGCTGCTGAGAATAAAGCGCAATCAGGACGTTCACTTCACAAAGGGCAGTCAATGGTTCAGCTGCACGGATGGCTTTGCACGGTATCTGCTGACAAAAGAAGAGTGGGTCCTGCAGGTGCTGGACAAGACCTTTTGCTCGGACGAGCTCTTTGTGCAGACACTGATCGTGCAGTCGCCGTATCAGGATAAGATCTATCAGGGGCCGGGTGATACCAGTGCCCGTGCCATCGATTGGGACAGAGGCAATCCGTGGGTCTGGAAATACGCTGATCTGGAACAGCTGAAAGCATCGCCCTGCATGTTTGCCAGAAAATTTGATATCGAAAAAGAACCGGAGCTTGTGCATGAAATAGAACGCCTGTATGCACCTCATATATAAAAACAGTGCCGGACAGTTTTCAGGCTGTCCGGCACTGTTTTTTACTGTTCATTCTTTTTCGCCAGATCCTTGGTGTACAGGGCACGGGTGGCGTTGAGCACAGCCAGCACCATCACGCCCACATCGGCAAAGATGGCGGTCCACATGCTGGCCATGCCGATCGCGCCCAGCACAAGGCAGGCAAACTTGATGGCCAGTGCAAACACGATGTTCTGGTACACGATGCGTAACGTGCGGCGGGCAATGCGCATGGCCAGTGCGATCTTGGCGGGGTCGTCGTCCATCAGCACCACGTCAGCGGCCTCAATGGCAGCGTCAGAGCCAAGAGCGCCCATTGCAATGCCCACATCGGCACGTGACAGCACCGGGGCATCGTTGATGCCGTCGCCCACAAAGGCAAGGTTCTCTTTGGGCCGCTTTGCAGCGAGCAGCATTTCGATCTGGTCTACCTTGTCGCCCGGCAGCAGGCCCGCATGGTATTCATCCAGCCCAAGCTCTGCGGAAACGGCCTTTGCAACCGGCTCGGCATCGCCGGTCAGCATCACGGTCTTGCGCACACCGGCATCCTTCAGGCCCCGGATGGCCTGTGCGCTGTGGGGCTTCACCACATCGGCGATCAGCAGATAACCGGCGTACATGCCCTCGATGGCCACATGCACGATGGTGCCGGTCTCGCTGACGGCGGGAGCCTTCAGGCCCAGCTTTTCCATCAGGCGGGCGTTGCCGGCAGCAACGGTCCTGCCGTCCACCTTGGCGGTCACGCCGTGGCCGCCAAGCTCCTGCACATCGGTGACACGGTTCGGATCGATCTCCCTGCCGTAAGCGGCCTTGATGCTGAGGGAGATGGGGTGCTTGGACCAGCTCTCGGCCAGCGCGGCAGCTTCCACCAGCTGCTCCTCACTGGTGCCCTCTGCGGGGTGGATGCCGGTCACTTTAAAGGTGCCCTGGGTCAGGGTGCCGGTCTTGTCGAACACAACGATGCCGGTGCGGGCCAGCTCTTCCAGATAGGTGGAACCCTTGACCAGAATGCCGCAGGCAGATGCACCGCCGATGCCGCCGAAGAAGCTCAGGGGAATGCTGATGACCAGTGCGCAGGGGCAGCTGATAACAAGGAAGGTCAGGGCACGGTAGACCCAGTCACCAAAGCGGGCGGGCTGGCCCATGAGCAGCAGCACGATGGGCGGGATAAAGGCCAGAGCCAGTGCGCCATAGCACACGGCGGGGGTGTACACGCGGGCAAAACGGGTGATGAAGTTCTCGGCGCGGGCCTTCTTCATGCTGGAATTTTCCACCAGATCGAGAATTTTGGAAACGGTGGATTCGCCGAATTCCTTGGTGGTCTTTACCTTCAGCAGGCCGGTCATGTTCACGCAGCCGCTGATGACCTCATCGCCGGTCTGCACATCGCGGGGCAGGCTCTCGCCGGTCAGGGCGGCGGTGTTCAGGGCAGAAGCGCCCTCCACGATCACGCCGTCGATGGGCACGCGCTCACCGGGCTGGACCACGATCACGGTGCCGATCTCCACATCGTCCGGGTCCACCTGCTCCAGCCTGCCGTCCTCGCCCTCAATGTTGGCGTAGTCCGGGCGGATGTCCATCAGGCTGGAAATGCTCTGCCGGCTCTTGCCCACGGCCACGCTCTGGAACAGCTCGCCGATCTGGTAGAAGATGATAACGGCACAGCCCTCCACGTAGTCGCCCAGTGCAAATGCACCCACAGTGGCAACGGCCATCAGGAAGCACTCGTCAAAGGGCTGACGGTTCTTGATGCCAAGCAGTGCCTTGCGCAGCACGTCCCAGCCGACCACCAGATACGGGATGCAGTACAGCGCCAGCTCCACCGGCGTGGGGAACTGGGGCAAAAGCTTGAGGATGAGCACCAAAATCAGCGCAATGATGATGCGCTGCAGGTTCTTTTTCTGCTTTTTGTTCATACAAAACTCTCCTTTTGCGGGATCCATGGGCCGCATCACGCTGCGGCGGGCGGGGATTTCAACAACTTTTCCCCATAAAAATGGATATTCCACGGTTTTACCCGTGTTTTCCACACAGTTTTTCAGGCGTAAAAGCGCTTTTCCACGTTTATTTTACGGTTTTTCCGCAAACGGTGTTGAAAACTGAGTGGAAACTGTTGAAAACTGTCTGATTTTTCAACAGAAAAAGTTATTGCACAACACAATCGCACACAAAGTAAAAAGCATCTGCACATTCGTTTGAGCTCTCAGAAAATCTACGAATTCTTGCTGCAGATGCTTTTTTCTTTAGCGGGCTCGCCCTCTCAGTCAAATCCTTTGGATTTGCCAGCTCTCCCAAAGGGAGAGGTGTCACCGCAGGTGACGGAGAGGGCGAGGCTGTTGATCGTGTGCAGCAACCTGCCGCGCATCAGATATCAAAGATCTCGCAGTCGTCCTCCACCTTCTTGCAGGCGGCCAGAACATTCACCATGGTGTCGTGGGGGTCTGCACCTTCAGAGAACTCCACCTTCATCTTCTGGGTCATAAAGCTGACGGTAGCACTTGCCACGCCTGCAACGGTGTTGGCAGCGTCTTCCATCTTCTGAGCGCAGTTTGCGCAGTCCACTTCGATCTTGTAGCTCTTCTTCATAAGTAATACCAGCCTTTCGTTATTCTTCGATATGATCCATCCCCATGGAGAGGATGCTGCGCACATGGTCATCGTCCAGTGCGTAGTAAACGGTTTTTCCCTCGCGCCGGAACCGCACGAGCTTGGAATCCTTGAGCACCCGCAGCTGATGGCTCACCGCCGACTGGCTCAGCTGCACGGCGTTTGCAATGTCCTGCACGCACAGCTCGTTGTCGTGCAGTGCATACAGGATCTTGATGCGGGTGGAGTCGCCGAACACCCGGAACAGGTCGGCCAACTCGTACAGCACCTCGTCGTCCGGCATATCCAAGGCTTCCGGCTGCGGCGCGGGCATTGCTTCCTTTATTTCCGCCATGTTGACATCTCCCTTCGCTGTGGATTCACATGAACGCTTGTTCATGTGTTCATAGTAGCACGCGGAATGCTCCTTGTCAAGGCTTTTTTAAAGATTTTCGGCGTCTGCTCTAAATTGATGAAATTTGCCTTAAAACGCAGAAAATTTGCATTTTTGAATCGCAATAAGGATGCGGATTGGAGGGAAGGCGAAAACAAAAAAGAGGTCGCCGCATGGTCAGTGTCCTCGCCCTCTCCGTCACCTTCGGTGCCACCTCTCCCAAAGAGAGAGGACTTGGAAGCCCGTTTGCGCAAAAAGAAAAAGAGAAATTTACAAAAAAGTGTAAAACAGGGTGCGTTCTGGTGCAAAATGTGGTATCTTATAAAGGTGTTCAAAAATAAAATGCGCCATACGGCGCGCAAAAGGAGAGGAAAGTATATGACATTGGAAACCGGTATCCGCGGGGAACAGAGCGTGCTCGTCACCGCAGCCAACACCGCAAAGACCATGGGCAGCGGCACGCTGGAGGTGTTTGCCACCCCGGCACTGGTGGCGCTGGCGGAAAAGACCTGCTGGATGAGCGTGGCCGATGCGCTGGACGAGGGCAGCGGCTCGGTGGGCACCAAGCTTGAGCTGGAGCACACTGCCCCCACCCCTGTGGGCATGACCGTTACCTGCGAGAGCGAGCTGGTGGCGGTGGAAGGCCGCAAGCTCACCTTCAAGGTGGCCCTGCACGACGAAAAAGGCCCTGTAGGCGGCGGCACCCACGAACGTTTTGTCATCAACAACGCCAAGTTCGCAGCCAAGGCGGAGGCAAAGAAGGGGTGAACTCCTTCCGTCCTCGCTGAAGAAGCTGGCACGGCAACGCCGTGACGGAAGGAGTTGGCTTACTTCTCGTCCTCCTTCTGCTCCAGCCTGATCGGCGGCGGGTCAGCTTCCAGCAGGTGCTGCTCGGCACGCTTCTGCGCGTCCTGCAAAAGCTGTGCGGCCTGCACGCTGGCCCGGAACAGCTCAAAATACATCGCTTTATAATCCGGCGCGGCGCACACCTCCCTTTGCATTCGATGGGGATAGTTTTTCCTGCGCAAAGAGGGGTATGCATCCCCGGAAATTTGAAAAAAGAGGAATCCGTTATGAAAAACAAGAACCTTTCATGGTTCGCAGCTCTGCTGGTGTTTGCCCTGCTGCTGTGGTGCACAGCGGCAACGCCCGGCAAGATCGCGGACCCGTCCACCTATACCTGTGCGGTGTACAGCACCATCTTTTCGCTGCTGCCGCCGGTGATCGCCATTGTGCTGGCGCTGAACACCAAGGAGGTGTACACCTCCCTGCTGGTGGGCATCGCATCCGGTGCACTGCTGTATGCCAACGGCAATCTGGAGCTGGCCATCAACACCCTGTTCTTCAATGAGGACGGCGGCATGGTCGCCAAGCTCTCGGACAGCAGCAACGTGGGCATCCTGATCTTTCTGGTGATGCTGGGCATTCTGGTGGCCCTGATGAACAAGGCCGGCGGCTCTGCCGCCTTTGGCCGCTGGGCCTCCACCCACATCCACTCCCGGGCCGGTGCGCAGTTTGCCACCCTGCTGCTGGGTGTGATGATCTTCGTGGACGACTACTTCAACTGCCTGACCGTGGGCTCCGTCATGCGCCCGGTCACCGACCGGCAGAAGGTGTCCCGCGCAAAGCTGGCCTACCTGATCGACGCCACTGCGGCCCCGGTGTGCATCATTGCACCGGTGTCCAGCTGGGCAGCTGCGGTCACTTCCAGCGTGCCCGAAGGCTCCGGCATCAACGGCTTTACCATGTTCCTGCGCACCATTCCTTATAACTACTATGCCCTGCTCACCATTGTGATGTGCCTGTTCCTCATCTTCACTGGCATGGACTTCGGCACCATGAAGCTCAATGAGGACAACGCGAAAAACGGCGACCTGTTTACCACCGCCGACCGTCCCTACGGCAACGATGTGGACGACGGCACCGACACCCGCGGCCATGTGGCGGACCTGATCGCCCCGGTGCTGGTGCTGATCGCAGCCTGCATCTTCGGCATGATCTACACCGGCGGCTTCTTTGAGGGCGTGGACTTCGTTACCGCCTTTGCGGACTGCAACGCTTCTGCAGGTCTGGTGCTGGGCAGCAGCATTGCCCTGCTGTTCACCTTTGTGTTCTACCGCGTGCGCAATGTGATGACCTTTCAGGACTTTGCCGCCTGCATTCCCGAGGGCTTCAAGGCCATGGTCAGCCCCATGCTGATCCTCTCCCTCGCATGGACCCTGTCCGGCATGACCGGCCTGCTGGGCGCAAAATATTACGTTGCCAACCTGCTGAGTGGCTCTGCTGCAGCGCTGCAGTACATGCTGCCGGTCATCATCTTCCTTGTGGCAGTGTTCCTTGCCTTTGCCACCGGCACGAGCTGGGGCACCTTCTCCATCCTCATCCCCATCGTGTGCCATGCCTTCCCGGAGGGCGAGATGCTGGTCATTTCCATTGCGGCCTGCCTGTCCGGTGCCGTCTGCGGTGACCACTGCTCCCCCATCTCGGACACCACCATCATGGCATCCGCCGGTGCCCACTGCAGCCATGTGAACCATGTGTCCACCCAGCTGCCCTACGCCATTACGGCGGCTTCCTGCGCGGCAGTGTGCTATGTCATCACGGGCATTGCACAGGCTTTCCTTGGCGCAAACGGCAGCCTGTTCACCTCGCTGATCCTGCTGGCCGTTGCCATTGCCGTAGAGCTGGTGGTGCTCAGCGTGATCCGTGTGCGCACGAACAAAAAGGCGGCAGAATAAATTCCTGTCAAAAATTCAGCTGTTTCGCTTTGCGCCGCGGCCAAAACGTGGTATTTTTAAATAAAATGAACTATCGGAGGCACACGACCTATGCTGGAACAGGCATTTCAGGACGTATACACCAAATTCAAGCTGCATTTCTACCAGAACGTTTTTCAGCGTTTTGCCACCCGGGAAGCCACGCTGACCACGGTGGAGTCCTTCTGCATGGAGGGCATCATGGCCATGGGCGAACCCACCATTGCGGAGTTTTCCCGCATGATGCAGATCTCCACCCCCAACGCGGCATATAAGATCGGCAGTCTGGTGAAGAAGGGCTATGTGGAAAAGATCCAGTCCACCACCGACCGGCGCGAGTATCACCTGCGCCCCACCCAGAAGTATATCGATTACTACAACATCAGCTATTCCTACCTGCACACTGTGGTGGAGCGCGCAAGAGAGCGCTTCTCCCCCGAGGACTGTGCAAAGCTGGAGGAGATGCTCACCATTGTGAGCACCGAGCTGATGCCCGAGTTGGATATGCTCAAGAAGGACGAAAAGGCAGAATAAGCAACAAAGAACTCCCGGACATCCGTCCGGGAGTTCTTTTGTTTCCCCTTACTGCTGCTCTTTATCTACTACCTGGATCTTGCCCTTCTTCCACAGCGCATAGGAGGTAAGGATGCCGATGGGCAGCATCACGATGATGAGCACCGGCAGCATGCCCTTGATGCCGCCTTTGACCACCTTGCTGCCGCTGGCAGAGCTGGCGAACAGACCCAGAGCCATGGAGCCGAACAGGGCCGGCAGCAGATAGCTGGAGGCCGTCTTGACGGCGGGCAGCTCGAACACCGGGCTCTGCATGATGTCCTTCATGGTTGCCATAAAATGTCCTCCCACTGAATACAGAATGAACGAAAAAAGGCGGATGTTTTCGGCCCGCCGTCCTTGCAATACGGACAGGATACCGGAAAAGACGGCATCTGTCAAATGAGTATGACGAAAGCACAAACGGCATTTAGGGATATTTCAGGAACATGATCCTGCAAAGAACCTTTACTGCATTAAAATAATAAAGCAATGACCGCGAGTCACTTTGTATCCGTTAAAAATTGCATAAAATTTAAAGAAAAAATCTGTCGTTCTGCCAAAAGCAGTGGGGGGATACACCTTTGCAAAAGTCGTGAGACCTGTTATAATACAGACATATTCATATCGAGAGAATGGGTTTATCGGCGGCAATGAGGCCAAAGAGGAAACCGGCATCGTATTTTGAGGGAAAGGCCAATGGAATATGCAACCGGACAACAATTGACAAGGCGGCAGAGCACCGTATGGCGGGCACTGCGCGCCGCCGCACCGCAGACCATCCCGGTGCTGGCGGGCTATTTTGTGCTGGGGATGGGCTATGGCATTTATGTGCAGTCGCTGGGCCTGCCGGTGTGGATGCCCATGCTCATGGGCACCGTGGTGTACGGCGGTTCGCTGGAATTTGTGCTGGCAAGCCTGCTGCTGAGCGCGTTCTCGCCCTTTTCGGCGTTTCTGATGGCGCTCATGATCCAGGCGCGGCATCTGTTCTACGGCCTTGCCATGCTGGAACGCTACAAGGGCTACGGCCTGCGCAGCTTTTATATGATCTTTGCCATGAGCGACGAGACCTTTTCCATCACCTGTTCGGCCGAGCCGCCGGAAGGGGTGGACAGGGGCTGGTTCATGTTCTTCATCACCCTGCTGGATCAGTTCTACTGGGTGGCCAGTGCCGGTCTTGGCGCGGTGGTGGGCTCGGTGCTGCCCTTCAGCACCGAGGGTGTGGACTTTGTGATGACCGCCATGTTCACGGTGATCTTTCTCAATCAGTGGGAAAAGGATGAGCAGCACTACAGCGCCCTGATCGGCCTTGCCGCCCCATTGGCGTGTCTGGTGGTTTTTGGCTCCAGCAGCTTTTTGCTGCCCTCCATGGGATGCATCCTGATCCTGCTGCTGGTTCTGCGTAAACCGATCGAAAAGGCCGAAGGCACCGAAGCAGAAAAAAGCGGCGAGGAGGTGGGCGCATGACCGCAGTCCAGATGGGCCTGACCATTGCGGTGTGCACAGCCGCCACCATGCTCACCCGCTTTCTGCCCTTTGTGGTGTTCTCTTCCAAGGATCAGCAGCCGCCGGAGGTGGTGCGGTATCTGGGCAGGGTGCTGCCCGCAGCCATTTTTGGAATGCTGATCGTCTACTGCCTGAAAAGCGTCACCCCCTTTGCGGGCAGCCGCGGCATTCCGGAGGTCATCGCCCTGCTGGTGACGGTGGGCCTGCACAAGTGGAAGCATGAGACCCTGCTCAGTGTCGCAGGCGGTACGCTGTGCTATGTGCTGCTGGTGCAGCTGGTGTTCTGAAAGAAAAAGGACACGGCATGCCGTGTCCTTTTTGCATATCTGATTTAATGGTAGAAGGTATCAAAGTTCACCTGACGGTAGAACCGCTGCTGCAGCTGGTCAAAGCTTTCGCAGTTCTGCGCCAGCAGCCACATACTTTTGGTCACTACCGCCTCGATGGTCATATCGTGGGCTTCCAGAAAGCGGAAGCGGTTCTTCACCCGCTTGCCCACCTCGTAAACGCCCACGTCGCTGCCCTCGTAGGTGACCTGCGTGGTCATGATGAGCACCTTATGGGTGGTCTCGTAGTCGCCCAGGCCTTCGGCAAAGGCATCCATCAGCTGCTGCGGAATGCCGCCCACGCCGAAGCTTTCCACGATAACGCAGTCGTACAGGCGGAAGATCTCCGGGATGAGCGCCGGGGACATGCCCGGGGTCAGCTTGAGCAGGAACACCTTCGGGTCCAGCACACGGCTGAACTCCACCGGGCCGGTGGGCCACGGCGAGGAAATGTACCGCACCAGCCGGTCACCCTGCACCAGCGCCAGCTCCGGGAAGTTGACTGAGGCAAAGGCGTCGTAGCTGATGGTCTTGTTCTTCTTGGCACGAGTGCCCGCAATGACGTGCCCGCCAAACACCACCATTACGCCCCGGCTGCCCGGGTCGATGGCGCAGACCACGCTGTCCCGCAGGTTTTTCTTGGCATCCGTGATCTCGTTGGAGATGGGCTGCTGTGCGCCGGTGAGGATGATGGGCTTGTCCGCGTTCTGAATCAGGTAGGAGAGCGCCGCCGCAGAGTACGCCAGCGTATCCGTGCCGTGGCAGATGATAAAGCCGTCGTACAAAGCGTAGTTTTCCTGAATGGCGCGTGCCATCATCAGCCAGTGCTCCTGCCCAAGGTCGGTGCTGTCAATGCTGCACAGCGCCAGCGTTTCCGGGCAGCACAGTTCTTTCAATTCCGGCAGATGGGCAAGCAGCTCCTCGCTGGTAAGCACGGGTTTTAACCCCTGCTGGGTGCGTACGCTGGCAATGGTGCCGCCGGTGGTGATGAAAAGGATACGTTGCTTGGTCATAAAATAAGCCTCCGTGGCAGAAAATTCAGATGACTGAAACAGTATAACATACTCTTTTCCGCTTGAAAAGCGGCCAGCCGCCGCAAAGCGCAATTTTTGCGACCCGGTCACAGAAGTTTGGGGGAATTTGGTGTATACTAAAGAAAATGATAAAAGGAGAATGTTATGCCCAATATTGTCATCATCGGTTCCGGCCCGGCGGGCGTATCCGCCGCGCTGTACGCTGTCCGCGCCGGTGTGGATACCACGGTGCTCACCAAAGGCCCCGGTGCGCTGGACCGCGCCGAAAAAATTGAAAACTATTACGGCTTTGCCGAGCCGGTCTCCGGTGCGGAACTGGAACGCCGCAGCATCGAGAATGCAAAGCGCCTTGGTGTGAGATTCGTCACAGCCGAAGCCGTGGGCCTGACCTATACGGATAAACTCACCGTAGAAACAGTGGATAAAAATTACCCGGCGGACGCTGTGATCCTTGCCACGGGTGCATCCCGGGCGGTGCCGCGCATCCCGGGCCTTGCCGGGCTGGAGGGGCACGGCGTGAGCTATTGTGCCGCCTGCGACGCATTTTTCTACCGTGGAAAGGACGTGGCGGTGCTGGGCAGCGGCGAGTACGCCCTGCACGAGGTGCAGGCTCTGCTGCCGGTGGCAAAAAGTGTTGCCCTGCTGACCAACGGCGCACCGCTGACGGCGGACTTCCCGCCGGAGGTCACAGTCTATCCGCAGACCGTGGAGGCTGTTCTGGGCGAAACCGTTGTCACCGGCGTGCAGCTGTCCGGCGGTGTGCAGCTGCCTGTCAGCGGTGTATTTGTGGCACTGGGCGTGGCGGGCAGCACCGCACTGGCCAGGAAGATCGGCGCAGAGGTGGACGGGAACCGCATCGTGGTGGACGAAAAAATGCAGACCACCGTGCCCGGCCTGTATGCGGCGGGCGACTGCACCGGCGGCCTTCTGCAGGTGGCAAAAGCCGTGTATGAGGGCGCGCAGGCGGGCACTGAAGCCGCCAAGGCCCTGCGGAAAGGATGAAAAGCAATGTCGGAAACAACAAAGGAACACCGCGATTGTCTGACCAAAGGTTTTCCCTTCTGGAACGACCTGACACCCGACGAACAGGACATGCTCTGCCGCTACACCCGTCCGGTGCACTACGCAAAGGGGGCAAGGGTGCACAGCCCGCTGGAAAGCTGTGTGGGCATCCTGCTGCTGCGCTCGGGCCAGCTGCGGGCCTACCTGCTCTCGGAGGACGGGCGGGACGTGACCCTTTACCGCCTGTTCGGCGGGGAGGTGTGCATCCTGTCGGCATCCTGCGTGATGGACTCGGTGAACATCGACCTGTATATTGATGCCGAAGAGGACACCGAGGCCTACTGCATCAGCGCGGGCGTTTTCCGCAGGCTGATGCAGCAGAACGTGCATGTGCGCTGCTACGCCTATCAGATGACGGCGGAGCGCTTTTCCGACAGCATGTGGACCATGCAGCAGGTGCTGTTCATGAGCGCAGACCGCAGGCTTGCCATTTTTCTTACCGATGAGCTGGCCAAGACCGGCGGCGACGAGGTGCGCATGACCCACGACCAGATGGCAAAATACATGGGGTCTGCCCGCGAGGTGGTGAGCCGGATGCTGAAATACTTTGCGCAGGAGGGCTGGGTGCGGCTGTTCCGGGGCGGCGTGCAGGTGCTGGACAGGAAAAAGCTGCAGCAGCTGGCAAGAGGACAATAACAAAAAAGGGGCGATGTGAACATCACATCGTCCCTTTTTGGGTCATAGGTTATCCTTTGCAGCCCTGTTCTTCCCAGTCGCCAAAGTCACTGGCTTCGGCGATCTTGGTGGGATCGAATTTTCCGCTCTCGTCTTTGGGAGCAACGGCGGGGCCTGCTTCCACAGGGTTCTGGTTGGGAGCTTCCGGGTCGAACACCGGCTTCTCGCCGCCCTCTGCGGGTGCCGCCGGGGCAGAGGCTTCTTCGGCGGGCTGGGCAGCAGCTGCCGCTTCTTCGGCAGGAGCTTCCGGCGCAGCTTCTTCTGCAGCCTTTTCATTGGCAGCATCGGAGGCTTTGGTTTCCGCTTCGGCGTAGGCTTCGGCAGTCTTGGCGGCTTCCTCAGCGTTCTGCTCGGCGTCCTCCGGGAACTCTACTTCCTCCACATGGAGCGGGTCTTTCTGGTTCAGGATCTTGTCCAGTGCCACGATGGCAGCACCGGTAACGGCTACCGCAGCAGCCGTGCCAAGGATACGAAACAGTGTTTTCATGCCGGGACCTCCTTGAAAGATCAGATCAAGAGAATGTTACTACATCTTCCAGCGGCTTTTCGGCAGGCTCCACCGAAATGGCGGTGAGCACCGGGCCTTTGCCGCGGTAGATGTTATGGAACTTGTAGCCTACCTTTGCGGTCACCCGCACCCATGCGCGCTGCTCCAGCGCCTTGTAGCCATCGTAGCTGCAGGGGAAGCCCACGAACTGGATGTCCTGCACGCAGCAGGTCATGGCGAAACGGCCCGGCACGAAGCTGTTCTTGCCGGCACGATTGGTCTGGCACACCTGTGCAAGGAATTTGACCGTTTTGCCGGTGTACTTCTGGGGCTCGTCCTGACAGTCCATATACCAGATGCCGAAATCGTCATCCGGAATGTCGATGATATCTGCGTTGATGTCAAAGGGCAGCGGATCAGGGATGTCGTCGTAGGCCACGCTGCCGTCGGCAAACTCGTAGGCGATATCGCACTTGCGGGAAGCCTGACGCACCAGCTTGTGCAGCTCCTGACGGGCGGCGTCGTTGTTCACGGCCTCAGCGCGGTTGAACACGATCAGCTCACTGCGGGCGATCTTGTCCAGCAGCAGGCTGCGCATGGAGTTGTCGCGGGCGTAGGTCAGGGCGGTGGTGCCGTCGGCGGTGGCGATGCACTGGTACACGATCCAGCTCTCGGGCAGAGCCTCGGCCAGATCCTGCAGCAGCCACATGCCGTTGTACTCAATGACCACGCGGCCTGCACCGGATTCCTTTTCCAGCTTGAGCAGATTCTGCGGGTTCAGCTCGGCCTTGTCCTCCAGCACCTTGACGGTCACGCCGGGGAAGGCGAACTTTTTGGGATTATACTCTTCTTCGCCCTCTTCGCAGATCAGCAGCAGGGTCTTGTCGCCGGAGTCAAAGTTGGGGTCTTCAAAGGTCTCCTGAATGAATTTGGTCTTGCCGCTTTCCAGAAAGCCCACAAACAGGTAGACCGGAATTTCTTTTGCCATAGGAATGGTTTCTCCTTTTTACTTTAAGCTCAGCAGCCGAACAGCTCTGCAATGGCCTTTTCGTTCAGCTTGGAGCCGATCACGACCAGCTTGCCGCCCACATCTGCACCGCGGGCACGCACTTCCCATTCGCCGGGCACATAGTCGAATTCCAGCCAGCCGTCTGCGCCGCCGTTCACGATGCCCTTGCTGCGCAGGATCATGCCGTAATTGCCGGTATCCAGCTCGGTGAGGGCGTGCTCCACTTCTGCCTTGGTGAACTTGCGGGCCGTCTCAACGCCCCAGCTGGTGAATACCTCGTCGGCATCGTGGTCATGATGATGGTGGTGATGGCCGCAGCAGCAGTGGCCGTCATGGTCGTGATGATGCTCGTGCTCGTCGTCATCATCGTCATCATCGTGGTCGTGATGGTGGCCGCAGCAGCAATGGTCGTGGTCATCATGATCGTGATGATGGTGCTCATGCTCATCGTGATCATCATCTTCATCGTGATCGTGGTGATGCTCGTGCTCGTCCTCGTCGTCATCATCGTGGTCGTGATGGTGACCGCAGCAGCAATGGTCGTGGTCGTCATGATCGTGGTGATGCTCTTCTTCCTCGTCCTCGTGGGCGTGCTCCTCATTGGCCTTTGCAGCCATGGCAATCAGCTCTGCCTTGAAGTCGTCCTTGGTGGACATGGCCTTCAGGATCTGCTCACCGGTCAGCTCGTCCCATGCGGTGGTCACGATGGTAGCGGTGGGGTTCTTCTCGCGCAGCAGGGCGACCGCAGCGGCGATCTTCTCTTCGCTGGCGGTCTGGGTGCGGCTGAGCAGGATGCAGCTTGCGTGGCTGATCTGGTCGTCGTAGAACTCGCCGAAGTTCTTCATATACATCTTCACCTTGTTCACATCGGCCACGGTGACAAAGCTGTTCAGCTGCACATCCAGATGCTCAGCCACGCCTTCCACAGCGCGGGTCACATCGGAGAGCTTGCCCACGCCGGAGGGCTCGATGACGATGCGGTCGGGGTGGTACTGCTCCACCACCTGCTGCAGGGCGGTGCGGAAGTCGCCCACCAGAGAGCAGCAGATGCAGCCGGCGTTCAGCTCGTTGATCTGGATGCCGCTTTCCTTCAGAAAGCCGCCGTCAATGCCGATCTCGCCGAACTCGTTCTCGATCAGCACCACCTGCTGGCCGGCAAAGGCCTCTTTGATGAGCTTTTTGATCAGGGTAGTTTTACCGGCACCAAGGAAGCCGGAGAAAATATCGATTTTGGTCATGATTCAATTGCCTCTTTCTTCGAATAGCACACAGAGCCGCAGAGTGCTGGCTCAAAAATCTTACACTCCTATTATAACAAGGCTGTCAATGGGAAAACGGCCTTTTTCAAGAAAAAATTGTAACTTTTTTTGCAAGAAAGTTGCGTTTTCAAGAAAAAAGAAGAAAACAACTCCTTCAGTCACGGCTGTTGCCGTGCCGGCTCCCTCAGAGAGCGAACCCTCTCAGTCTCACTGCGTTCGCCAGCTCCCCCGAAGGGGGAGCTTTATTTGTGCTGACAGGCAGATGGCAAAAAGCTCCCCCTTCGGGGGAGCTGGCAAAGCCGCAAGGCTTTGCCTGAGAGGGTTCAGCGCCCCTGCATTGCAATCTTTTTCCCGGAATGATACAATAAGGCCAAACAGAAATGCACCGCTGCCGGGCTTTCCGGTGAGAGAAAAGGAAGCAAATCATATGAGCATGAATACCGTACCCGAGCGCCTTGCCGCGCTGCGTGCCGCCATGGCTGCAAACGGCGTGGCCGTTTATCTGATCCCTGTGGGTGATCCCCACGCCAGCGAATACCTGCCCTGCCATTACACCAGCCTGACCTGGTTCTCCGGGTTCCACGGCGAGAACTCCAACTTCGTGGTCACCCGCACCGAGAGCGCCCTGTGGGCCGACGGCCGTTATTTTGTGCAGGCCGAGAAGGAAATTGCGGGTACCGAGATCAAGCTGCAGCGCATGGGGGAACCCGGCGTGCCCACCGTGGAGGAATACTGCGCAAATGCCCTGAATGAGGGCGAAGCACTGGGCCTGTGCGGCCTGACCGCCAGCACGGCCCTCGTGAACGACCTGAAAAAGGCACTGGAAAAGAAGGGCGCTTCCATCAAGACCCTGAACCTTGAGGACGAGCTGTGGACGGAGGGCCGCCCTGCCCTGCCGGATACCCCAGCGTGGATCCTGCCGAAGGAATATGCGGGCTTCTCCCCGGCGGAAAAGCTGGATCAGCTGCGCAGCAAGCTTAAGGAGCTGGGCTGCACCGCTCAGTTTGTGGGCAAGCTGGATCATCTGGCATGGCTTTTGAACCTGCGCGCCATGGACATCGAGTGCACTCCCTATGCCATGGCCTACTGCTATGTGACCCCCAGCCGCGCGGTACTCTTCATCAACACGGCCCGCGTCACCCCGGAGGCAAAGGCAGAGCTGGAAGCCAACGGCATCACGCTGGCGGAGTATGATGATGTGCTGCCCTGCCTTGCGGCCGAGACCGAGCCGCAGACCGTGCTGGCCGAGACGGCCACCGTCAATTATGCCGTGTATCAGGTGCTGGAACAGAATGCCGTCCTCACCGTGAAGGACGGCACCGACCCGCTGCTGATGATGAAGGGCGTGAAGAACGAAACGGAGCTTGCCCACACAAAGCAGGCCCATATCCGGGACGCTGTGGCCATGGTGCGGTTCCAGATCGAGCTGGAAAGCCGCCTTGCTGCCGGGGAGACCCTGACCGAGCTGACGGTGGATGAAATTCTGCACAAGTACCGCAGTGCGGACGATAAATTCCTTGTGGAAAGCTTTGGCACCATTGCGGCCTACGGCGGCAACGCAGCCATGATGCACTACCACGCCACCCCGGAAGATCACGCTGTGCTGGAAAAGAAGGGCTTTCTGCTGGTGGACAGCGGTGCCACCTACATGGACGGCACCACCGACATCACCCGCACCTACCCGCTTGGCCCGCTGACCGAGGACGAAAAGCGCTTCTACACATGGACTCTGCAGAGCCACATCGACCTTGCCAAGGCCGTCTGGCTGGATTACTGCGAGTGTAAGATGATCGACACCATTGCCCGGGAACCGCTGTGGCGGCACCTCATCAACTACCGCTGCGGCACCGGTCACAGCGTCAGCTTTGTGGGCAACGTGCACGAAGGCCCCCATGCCCTGAACAGCCGCAACACCACCCGGATGCGCCCTGGCATGGTGGTCACCGACGAGCCGGGCGTTTACGAGACCGACCTCGTGGGCATCCGCATCGAGAACGAGCTGGTGTGCGTGCACAAGGCCGATAACCAGTACGGTACCTTCCTTGGCTTTGAACCGCTGATGTTCGTGCCCATTGCCACCTCTCCCATCCTGCCCGGTGTGCTGGATAAGGACGAGATCGCATGGCTGAACGATTACCACCGTCAGGTGTTTGCAAAGCTGGCACCGCACCTGAACGACGAAGAGCGCAGCTGGCTGGCGGAGAAGTGTGCCGCCATCGGCTGCTGAGAAAGCGCAAAAAACACCCGGAGCCGTGCAGGAGCCAGAGCGGCTCTCGGCGGCAGCCGGGTGCTTTTTATAGGGTCACAGCTTGCAGCAGTGCGTCTGTGGGGTGTCCAGCGGCGGCAGAGTGAACTCGTTTTCGCCAAAGGGCGAACGCAGGATGGCCGCCCGCGTTTCCGGGTAGATGCCAAGTTCGGTGTAGATGTCCCGGTACAGGAGCATCACCCGCCGCCGCAGCGAAAGGATGTCGGCGGTGGTCACTCTGGAGTGGGAGACGCTCTGGCTGTTCTGCAGGTAGTAGTAGCCGATGTCCGGGATGGATACGGCAGTGTGCACGAAACGCAGATATTCGGTGTTGAACAGCTGATCCTCCGCAAACAATTCTTTGCGGAAATGGAGGCTGTGCTTCCGCAGGAGGTCACGGCGGTAGAGCTTGTTGCAGGGGCTGCCATAGTAGAAGGTGTTCGGCTTCTGGATCAGATGCTTTGCGTACTCCTGTCCGGTGTACACCCCGGCAGGCAGATAGCCATAGGCCCGGGTGCGGGGCGGATTGCGCTGGAGCACATGCTGCAGCGCCTTTTCCCATGGGCGGATGTGCTCCACATAGTTTTCCGGGTACACCATCCAGAAGGGCGCGATCACAAGATCGGCGGTGTGGGCCTCGGCGGCGGAGACCAGCTTTTCCGTAAAATCGGGGGCCAGCCAGTCGTCGCTGTCCACAAACTGGATGTATTTGCCGTGGGCCAGCGCAATGCCCTGATTGCGGGTATCCGCTGCGCCGGTGTTGGTTTTATCCACCAGTGCAATGCGGTGGTCGCTGGCGGCAAGGGCGCGGCAGACGGCAAGGGTGTCGTCGGTGGAGCCATCGTTCAGCAGCAGGATCTCAATGCTTTTATAAGTCTGGGCGCAGATGCTTTTGACACAGCGGGCAATGCACCCGGCAGTGTTGTACATGGGCACGATGATGCTTACAAGGGGAAATTCCATAGGTTCTCCTTTTCTCAGATGCGGCTGTGGGTGCAGGCAAATGCGTCGGAAAGCTTCTGCACCGGGCCGTTGGGCAGAGGGCTTTCAAACAGGCTCAGATAGATGCCGTGCAGCCGCAGGCGGAATTTATCGTACACGCCCAGCTGGATACACATTTCCTTGTAGGTGTGGTACATCCGGCTGCGGTGGCGCAGCATGTCCGCCGCGCTCACCTGCGTATGGCATACGCTCTGCGGGTTCTGGATGTAGCAGTAGGCGGCTTCGTCGATGGCGGCAAACCGCTGTGCCACCTGCAGATACCGGGTGTTGAACAGCTGGTCCTCGGCGTATACCACATGCTCGAACCGGATGTGCGCCATCTGGATGAGATCCCGGCGGTAGAGCTTGTTCCAGAGCACGCCGTAGTAAAAGGCAGCGGCATTGCCGGTGAGCTGCCACAGGTAATCCACCTTGTTGTACACCCCGGCGGGCAGCAGGCTGTACTCCCGGGTGTCATAGCCGCCATCCTTGCGGGGCACCATCATCCGGTAGGGAGCCAGCACAAGGTCGGCATGGCTGCGCTGCATAGCAGCCACCAGGTTTGCGGTGCAGCCCGGCAGCAGGTGATCGTCGCTGTCCGCAAACTGGATGTATTCGCCGTGGGCAAGGGCAAGGCCGCAGCTGCGGGTGTCTGCTGCGCCGGTGTTGGGCTTGTCCACCACACGGATGCGGCTGTCGGCGGCAGCAAGCTTCCGGCAGACAGCAAGGGTGTCGTCGGTGGAGCCGTCGTTCAGCAGAAGGATCTCAAGCTCCGGGTAGCTCTGGGATGTGATGCTCTCCACACAGCGGGAGATGAAGCCCGCCGCGTTATAGGCGGGCACAATAACGCTGACAAGCGGCTGCGGCATGGCGGGTCCCTCCGTTTTTTCTTTTTTCGATGCAGCAAAGTTTTATTTATCATACTCCAGCCCTGCGCAAAAATCAAGGCGGGCGGCTGGCGGAAAGGAGAATGTGAGATGGTATTTCACATTGCGGTATGCAGCCCGGACGCGGCCTTGCGCAGCGGGCTGGAACGCCAGTGCATGGAATATTTTGCCCGGCGGCAGGATGCGTGCATCGTGCAGCAGCTGCCGGATGCAGATGCGCTGCTGCGCCGGGACACCGAGGGAGAACGGTTTGACCTGTATCTCATCGAGCTGGGCGCTGTAGCGGCCCCGGCAGGGCTTTCGGCGGCTGCGGAGCTGCGCCGCCGGGGCCGCAGGGCTCCGCTGGCCTTTGCGGCCCGCACACCGGCCCACGCCTACAGTGCTTTCCGGGTGGATGCCATGCAGTATCTGCTTCTGCCGGTGCACCAGCAGGAGCTTTCGGCCCTGCTTGCCCGCGCCACCGAGCCGGAGTACGGCCCGGCAATGACCGTTGTCACCGCCGAAGGCCTGCGGGCGCTGGCCTATGCGCAGATCGAATATCTGGAGTGCACCCACCATGTGGTGCACTTCCATCTGCTCAGCGGCGAGGATGTGGTGTCCCTTTCGCTGCGGGTGTCCTTTGCCGAGGTAGCAAAGCCGCTGCTGGAAGACGGGCGTTTTTTGCAGCCGCACCGCTCCTATGTGGTCAATCTGGCGGCGGCACAGCTGCTGACGGCGGGCGAGCTGCAGATGTGCAGCGGTGCGCGCATCCCCATCCCGCGCGGACGGGAGGGTGCAGTGCGCGAAGCCTTCCGCAGCTGGATCGACCGGTAAAATGGCAAACAAAAAAGAGCCGCTTTCGCGGCTCTTTTTTTCGTGCCCGGAGATCAGGCATCGGGTTCGGTTTTGTGTTTCTTTTCCTTGTCGGAAGCATCCAGAACACCAAAGCCCCAGTGGTTGGCCATGTCCATGATGATCTTCTGGGGAGAACCGGAGGGATAGGCGTTCTCGGAGAACGCGGTCAGGAATTTATACAGCTGCGGCTGCACCTGATCGTACAGGCCCAGCTTTGTGTACAGCTCCTTGTAATAGCGGAACACCTGCAGTTTGTTCTGCACGATGGAAGCCAGATTGATCTGGGTGTGGCAGATGCTTTGGGGGTTCTGCACATAGTGGTAGCCCGCTTTGGAAATGGATACGAAAACATTGGCGTACAAAATGTATTCCAGGTTGAAAACCAGATCTTCGGCCCAGCGCACCTCGCTGGTGAACTGAAGATGATGGTCTGCCAGAATATCCCGGCGGTAGAGCTTGTTCCACAGCACGCTGTAGAAGAAGGATGCGGGCTTCTCCATCAGGCGCAGGGCAAAGGTATCGCGGTCGTAGATGCCCTCGGGCAGGAAGCCGTATTCACGGATATCATCAGGCTTTTTCTCGGCATCGATGCCAAGGTTCTCCTGCAGGTTTTCCAGTGCCTGCGTGGCCTTGGAAGAGTTGGCGGGAATCACCATCCAGTAAGGTGCAATGACCAGATCGGCGTTGTTTGCTTCGGCAGCAGTCACCAGCCGCTCGGTAAAATCAGGGTCGAGATAATCGTCGCTGTCCACAAACTGCACATACTTGCCCTTTGCAAGGGACATGCCGCAGTTGCGGGTCTCCGACACACCGGAATTGGATTTGTCCACCAGAACGATGCGGGGGTCCTTTTCACGGAATTGCTCACAGATGGAAAAGCTTTCGTCCCGGGACCCGTCGTTGACCAGAATGACCTCGATATCCTTCCATGTCTGGGCACAAATGCTCTCCAGACAGCGGGCAACACTATTCTGCACGTTGTACACAGGCACGATAATGCTGACGAGTGGGTTGTTCATGACGGAAGGTCTCCTCTTTACGGATATTATACCTTTATATTAAAAATCACAGAGTGTATTCTCACAAATGAGGACACTTCCCCCTTGGGGCAGTCCTATTTATAATATCATACTCTTCTTGCGAACAAAATGCAAGAGCAAAGAAGGATCAGATAAAGAAAAGAACCGCACGCTGCGGCCCTTTTTTCTTACACACGTGTCCAGTCCAGCGCATCCCACCGGGGCACGAACTGGCTGCAGATGCGGCGCATCTCCGGCTCGTCGGCGGCAGAGGTGCGGTCTGCGATGCCAATGACGTAATACCCGGCCTTGTGGGCGGTGGCGGCGGCGTATACGGCATCCTCGCACACGGCGCAGGCGGCGGGGTCTGCACCGCCCAGACGGCTCATGCACTCAAAGAACACCTCCGGGCGGCTTTTGTGCAGCACGCCCTGCGCTTCCACGATGAAGGAGAAATACTGCGCGATGCCCAGCCGGGTAAGCACGGTGCGGCACTGTTCGGCCCAGGTGTTGGAGCAGATGCACATGCGTGCGCCCTCGGCCTGCAGCTTTGCCAGCATCGTGCGCACGCCGGGTTTCAGCTCCACGGTCTCGTACAATTCGGCGATCACCTCGCGCATCACGGAAAAATAGCTTTCCTCGGTCAGCGGCAGGCCGTACTCCCGGATCAGATACTGTGCGCCCTCCTGCATCCCCATGTTCAGCAGTGTGGCGCGCAGATCCCCCCGCGGGGTGCGGCCATAGCGGCGCAGCAGTGCGTCGGGGGCACCCTCCCACACCACGGTCATGCTGTCGGTCAGGGTGCCGTCCATATCAAAGATCCATTGCTTGCAGTGCATGAGAATGCCTCCTTTTGAAATCCTGACAAGTATACCATGTTTCTTTGCCGGGAGAAAGGCATCAATTTACAAAAAACGGAAGAAATTTCTCTGGAAATATGCTATAATCTGAACAAAACCGGAAACGATCAAAGGAGGCGGATGCAATGGATGAACGCAGTGCTCCGTGCAAAGCTCTGGTGCTGGCGGGCGGCGGAGCCAGGGGCAGCTATCAGGTGGGTGTGTGGCGCGCGCTGATGGAGCTGGACTGGCACCCGCAGATCATTACCGGCACCAGCGTTGGCAGCCTGAACGGTGCCATGTTCGTGCTGGACCAGTACGAGACGGCCCGCGATATGTGGCTGGCCATCCGCAGCAAGGATGTGATGGAGCTGCCGGAGGAGGATGCCGACCTTTCGGCCCTGCACCAGTTCCTGCGCAGCGTGGTGAAAGCCGGCGGCATGGATGTGACCCCGCTGGAAGAGATCGTGGAGCGGGTTCTGGACGAGGATGCCCTGCGCGCGGCTCCCATCCGCTTCGGCCTTGTCACGGTGGAGCAGCGGGGCTTAAAGCCCCGGGAGCTGACGCTGGACGAGATCCCGGCAGGAAAGGTCAAGGACTACCTGATGGCCTCCGCTGCCTGCTTCCCGGCGCTGCGTGCGCGGGAGATCGACGGGGTCAAGTTTCTGGATGGCGGCTACAGCGACAACATGCCCACCGGTCTTGCCAAACGCATGGGCGCGGATGAACTGGTGTGCGTCGATCTGGAAGGCGTGGGCATCACCCGCCCCAACCTCACCGGCCTGCCCACCGTGATGGTGCGCAGCTACTGGGAACTGGGCGATATCCTGCACTTTGACCCCGACACCGCCCGCCGCAACATCGAGCTGGGCTACTATGATACCCGCCGCGCTATGGGATATCTGCGGGGGTGTGCCTACGCTGTCTCCTGTGATGCCCAGAGCTGCGCGGACGCTGCTGCGTTCCACGCAAAATTTGAGCGGGTGCAAAAGGCCGTGCGGGAGAAATACCCGGTCACCCTGACGGCGGATGCGGCCCTGCTGCTGGCCAAGATGAAGGATGCCGACCTTGCCCCGCTGGAAGCCGCCGCGGAAGATGCCGGTGTGGACCCGGCCCATTACTACACCACCCATACTTTGTGCGATGCATTCCTTGCAAAGTGCGATCAGGCACGGATGCAGAGCTTTGCACCGCTGTTTGAGGGCAGTGCCGATGCGGCGCGGGCCGCACTGGCCGCGCTGCTGCCCAATACCTTTTTGCAGGCGCTGGTCTGGCGCACCCTGACCACGCCGGAAGCCGAGCTTTTGCCGGAGGTGACCGAACATGAAAGTGTATAAAGGTTCCTGCGCTTCTCCCGGCCTTGTGCTGGGGCAGGTGAGCCGTCTGGAGCACCATGTGGAGACCACGACCGTGGGCCCCTTTAAACCGTCCCGGGAGCTGCAGCTGCTCACCGATGCCATCCGCACGGCGCAGGACGAGCTGGAATCCATGGCAGACCGTGCCGCACCCAGCGAGCAGGCCATCTTCCAGTTCCAGAGCATGATGCTGGACGACGAGGGCATGATGAACGAGGTGCGCTTCTGCATCAATGCAGGCATTGGCGCGGCTGCGGCCATGAATCAGGTGGGCCAGCGCTACGCCGACCAGCTGGCCAACATGAAGGATAACCCTTACATGCAGCTGCGCAGTGTGGATATCCTCGACGCAAGCCGCCGGGTCATCAACATCATCACCAACCGCCCCCGCATGTGGCTGGCGCTGGATCACCCGGTGATCCTTGCCGCAGAGCGGCTGATGCCCACCGACCTGTTCAGCGTGCCCTCCGGCATGATCCTTGGCATCATCACGGCAGAGGGCAGCGGCCAGAGCCACGCGGCCATCATTGCCCGGGCAATGAATATCCCGGGCATCGTGCAGGTGGGCCGGGATTTTCTGGACGACTGCGACGGCCGCACCGTGATTTTGGATGCCACCGGGGGCCAGTGCACGCTGGACCCGGACGCTGCCGCCCGCCAGCAGGCCGAGACCCGCATCTGCGAGCTGCAGCGGGAGAACAAAGAGATGGGGCAGCTGCATGCTCTGCCCAACAGGACAAAGGACGGCCAGTCCTTTGAGCTGCTGGCCAACTGCTTTGGGCCGGAGGACATCGACACGGCCATGCAGTCCGGTGCACAGGGCGTGGGCCTGCTGCGCACCGGCTACATGATGCTGCCGGGCCGCATTCTGGACGAGCAGGAGCAGTATTTCTTCTACTGCTCCTGTCTGGCGGCGGCGCAGGGCCGTCAGGTGACCGTGCGCACCTTCGACTTTGGCTCAGACCGCACCATTTCCGACGCCTATCAGGGCCTGCAGTCCTCCAAGCTGGGGCTGCGGGGCATCCGCAACAGTCTGCGCCAGCCCCACCAGTTCGAGACGCAGCTCTGTGCACTGCTGCGCGCCGCCGCCCGCGGCCCGCTGCGGGTGATGTTCCCCATGGTGACGAATGTGGAGGACTGGGACGCAGCCATGCGTGTGGTGGAGCGCTGCCGCGAGCACCTGCGGGAGCGCGGCGTGGCGTTCAACGAAGATACAAAGTTCGGCGTGATGCTCAGCGTACCCGCTGCCTGCCTGACCGCTGAGGAATTTGTAGAGCACGGGGTCGATTTTCTTGTGGTCGGCACCAACGACCTGACCCAGTACGCCCACGCGGCAGACCGGGAGCTTGCCAGCGCCGAGCACTACTACCGCCCGGCCAGCAAGGCCATGAAAAAGCTCATCACCATGGTGATGGATGCCGCAAAGGTGCGCAATGTGCCGGTGACCATCTGCGGCCTTGCGGTGGGCAACCCGGCCAACACGGTGCAGTATCTGCAGCTGGGCCTGCGCAGCTTCTCGGTGAGCCCGCAGAACCTTTTGAATGTGAAGAAAGCTCTGCTGGAAGCAGAAACATAAACCCTGAAAATAACAAAAAAAGCAGCTGCATTGCAGCTGCTTTTTTGTTATTCCAGATTCCCCGTCAGGGTCATTACCGAAGCAAGCACGGCCAGCGGGGCGGTCTCGCACCGCAGGATGCGGGGGCCAAGGCCCACCGTTCTGGCACCGGCCTTTGCGGCCATCTCGGCTTCCTCGGCGGCAAAGCCGCCCTCGGCACCAGTCACGATGGCAATTTTCAGCTTTTCACCATCGGCGGGCTTTGCTGCGGCCAGCAGGTCGCGCAGGGGCGCGCCGCCGCACTCGTAGCAGAACAGCACAAGGTCGTACTGTGCAAAGGTGCGGCACACGGCACCGAAGTTCGGCAGCGGCAGGGCCACATCCGGCAGAATGCCCCGGCCGCACTGCTTGGCGGCTTCCGCTGCAATGCGGTTGTAGCGCTCGTTCTTCTGCTCCTCTTTTTTGGGGGCCGCCACGCAATACCGGCTGAAGAAGGGCACGATGTGGGCTGCGCCCAGCTCCACCCCGTGCTTGATGATCTGCTCCAGCTTGTCCTGCTTGGGGTAGCCGGCCAGCAGAGTGACCTCCACGCTGGGTTCGGCGGCGCTGGGATAGCCCGGCTCCACCCGGAACGCCACACACTCATCGCCAAAGCCAGTGATGGTGGCGGTGTATTCCACGGCATTGCCGTCGCATAGAATGACAGTATCGCCCAGCCTTGCGCGCATCACGCGGGCAAGATGGTGGGCGTCGGCCCCGCGCAGGGTGGCGGTGCCGTCAGAGATCTCGGTGGTAAAATAACGGTGCGGCATTTTATCAATCCTTTTACATCTTATAGCTCGCCCTTCGGGAGAGCTGGCGCGTCAGCGCCTGAGAGGGTTCTCCTTACGCTTTTTTGCAGACGATGCACTCCCAGCCGCGCTTCTCCTTCACTTCCACAACGGCAAGGCCGGCTTTTTCCAGCCCGGCGATCACTTCGTCCTTGCGGCTGTCGATGATGCCGCTGGCAATAAAGGTGGCACCCTCCGCCATCAGGCCCGGCACGGCAGGAGCCAGAGACAGGATGGCGTTGGCCACGATGTTGGCGGTGATGATATCGTATTTGCCGCTGGCCTTATCGGAAAGGTCACCCACCAGCACGGTCAGCTTGTCCTGCACGCCGTTCAACGCGGCGTTCTCACCTGCGGTGCGTACGGCCACAGGGTCGATGTCCACGCCCTCGGCCACAGCAGCGCCCAGCTTCAGCGCCGCAATGGCAAGGATGCCGCTGCCGGTGCCGATGTCCAGCACCCGCTCGCCGCCGGTCACCCGCTCGTCCAGCGCTTCCATGCACAGGCTGGTGGTCTCGTGGCCGCCGGTGCCGAAGGCAAGGCCCGGGTCAAGGATCAGCTTTACCCGGTCGGTGTCGTACTGCTGCCACGAGGGCACCACCGCCAGCCGTTTGCCGATCTCCAGGGGGTGGTAATACTTGCGCCAGCCGTTCTGCCAGTCCTCCTGCTCCACGCCCTCGGTCTCCACGGTGTAGGCGATGTTTGCAGCTTCCATGCGGGCGGCAATGAGGGCCAGCGTCTCCACGGGGGAAGCGCCCGGCTCCAGATACATATGGATGATAACGGTATCGCGGGGCTTGTCCAGCAGCTCCTGCTCGATCAGATCCACATGGGCGATCTCGGCCACCTGCTGCTCGATGTCGCTGTAGTCTTCGATATAGATGCCGCCCTCGGCGATCATGGTGGCAACGGCTTCGGCGTTGTCGGCGTCGGCCTTGGCCACGGTCAGGCGGATATCAGTCCATTCCATAAAATAAACCTCCTTCGGGTTCCCGCTTTTCTTATAATAGTATAGTACCCGATTCGGCTGTGGGATGCAAGCTTTTGGGCAAAATGTACGTAAAAAGAAAAGAATTTTCAACACATAGACGACCCTTGTGCGGAAAAACCAAAAATTATTGACTGAAAAACGGCCAAATGAGGACTTTTGATGCATTTTGATAGAAAAAAGGCGAAAGGGACTTTCTTTTTTTGCGGAAATATGTTACTATTCTATTACGGAATTATGGACGGCCTGCAACCAGAGGCGTCTGTAAACACAAACATTTCTTAAGGAGGAATGTGCTTTATGATGAAGTATCTCCAGAAACTGGGCAAAGCTTTGATGCTTCCCGTCGCGGTCCTGCCGATCTGCGGCATCCTGATGGGTCTTGGTTATGCCCTTGCTCCGGGCGTTATGGGCGTTCCCGGTGCAGCAACTTCCGGCGCAGCATATACCGTTGGCTTCCTGCTGGTCAAGGCAGGCGGCGCTCTGATCGATAACATGGCATGGCTGTTTGCCATTGGTGCCGCTGTCGGCCTTGCAGACAACGACGGCACCGCAGGTCTGGCCGGTCTGGTCAGCTTCCTGATGATGCAGCAGCTGCTGAACCCCGGTGTGGTCGGCATGGTCCGTCACCTGGAAGAAGGCACTGCTACCTACATCGCCTTCCAGAAGGTCGCCGGCAACTCCTTCATCGGCATTCTGGCCGCTGTTGTGGGCGCTGCCTGCTACAACAAGTTCAAGGATATCCAGCTGCCTGACTGGCTGGCATTCTTCTCCGGCAAGCGCTTCGTTGCAATCGCTACCGGTCTGATCTCCATTCTGGTGTCCGTTGTTCTGCTGTTCGTCTGGCCCGTCATCTTCGACGCTCTGGTCGCAATCGGCAACGGCATCGCTGGCATGGACGGCATCGGCGCTGGCATCTACGCCTTCCTGAACCGTCTGCTCATCCCCACCGGCCTGCATCACGCTCTGAACAACGTGTTCTGGTTCGACACCATCGGTCTGGGCGACCTGTCCCACTTCTGGGCTGGCGAGACCTCTGCTGATGTGGGCTGGAGCCTTGGTATGTATATGTCCGGCTTCTTCCCCTGCATGATGTTCGGTATTGCCGGTGCTGCTCTGGCTATGGTCAAGACCGCTAAGAACAAGAAGGCCGCCATCGGTCTGGTTCTGTCTGCTGCAATCTGCGCATTCGTCTGCGGCGTTACCGAGCCCTTCGAGTTCGGCTTCATGTTCCTGTGCTTCCCGCTGTACGTTGTGTACGCTGCTCTGTACGGCATCTTCACCATCATCACCTACTACTCCGGTTTCCGTGCCGGCTTCTGCTTCTCTGCAGGTGCTACTGACCTGGTGTTCTCTGCTTCCCTGCCCGCAGCTGCCAAGACCTGGATGATCATTCCTCTGGGCATCGCAGCCTTCGTGGTGTTCTACGCAGTGTTCTACTTTGCCATCACCAAGTTCGACCTGAAGACCCCCGGCCGTGAGGACGAGGACGAAGAGGCCGAGAAGAAGGTCGTTCTGGCAAACAACAACTATACCGAAGTCGCTTCCGCTGTTCTGGCTGCTGTCGGCGGCAAGGAGAACGTGAAGGAAGTTGGTTACTGCGCAACCCGTCTGCGCTTTGAGGTCAAGGATAACGCCAAGGTGGACGAGAAGGCTGTCAAGGCCGCTGGTGCTGCCGGTGTCATCCGCCCCAGCAAGAACGCTTGCCAGGTGATCATCGGCACCAAGGTCCAGTTCGTGTACGACGAGCTGAAGAAGATGCTGTAACGCACACAGCATTCTGAACGGAGTTTGTGCGGGAGACTGGTTGCTCCTGCATTCCCATAAAAGCCGCCGGGAGAAGGGCAGAGCCTGCCGCTCCCGGCGGCTTTTTGCGTTCCCGCGCGGAGTGTGCTATACTGGTTCAAAAGGCAGATACGGGAGGAAAAACCATGAGCAAAGTGTACAGCTGGCGGAAACTGAACGAAAAAGAACTGACGCGGGTCTATCTGGACGAAATGCGGCGGGACTTTCCGCCCACGGAGCTAAAGCCCCTGAGCATGATCCTGAACAGCGAAGCGGACGGCATCGCCCACACATGGGGCGTGTTCGACGGCGAAACACTGGCGGCGTACCTGCTCATGGTGCGCCCGGCAGGCAGCAGGGTGAGCCAGCTGGATTACTTTGCCGTGCTGCCGGAATACCGTGCTGCAGGGCTGGGCGCGCAGCTGCTGGCCGACCTGCCGCAGCACGAGCGGGGTGCGCAGGCCATCCTCATTGAGGCCGAATGCCCGGATAAGGCAGAGGACGAAGCTATGGCTGTGCGGCGGCTGGGCTTTTACTCCCGGTGCGGCACGCGGGACACCGGCTTCACCGAGCACCTGTTTGATGCATGGTTCCGCATTCTGGTGCTGGACTGCCCGGGTGCCGGTACCTTTGCGGACCGGCAGGCCGTGGATGCCCTGGTGGACTGCTACCGCCGCACCATCAGCGAGACCGAGTGGCAGAAGTACGTGCAGTTCTACTGCCCGGACGGAACAAAATACTGCTGAGCAGAAGGCGCTCTGTGCAAATTATGTGTACAGAGCGCCCTTTTGCCATATTTTTGTTGACAGACTCCCAAAAAGTGGTACGCTAAAAGCACAGAAAAACACTTTTAGAGGAAGGCAATATTATGGCAGAAAAAATGACCCGGCGTACCTTTATGAAGAGCGCAGCAGCTGCGGCTGCAGCAATCTCTTTGTCCGGCGTGCTGGTGGGCTGCGGCAGCAGCGGACCGTCACAAAACGAGGTGCGCGTTGGTGCATTTATCGTTGCAGTGTGCGATGTGAAGGGAAATGTCGGTGGCACAGTTCTCGGAAGTGGAAGCAATGGCAGTATCACTGCGACGGTGAAACTGACATACAGCAGCAGCGGTAAGGGCTCTGTGGAATATCCTTATGGAGGAATGTTTACCGCGAAGGTGAAGGAAAACCAGCTGAAAACGCTGAAGCCGACCAGTGGAAAGCTTCAGGCATCCAATGCTTTTGGCCCGTATAAGAAAGAAAATGTTACCCAGCTGGAGCTGCAATTTGATAACAATGAGTCGAGTGGTGCATTCCTGGATGGCGCACCGGTAGAATTGACCATTAATGTCGACAATGCAAAAGGTATGCTTTACCTGACAAGAGTGGAAAATCGGATCGTAGTGACGAATACAAAGCCTGTTGGCTGATTGAAGGAAACCTTTTTAAAGAGGGCTGCTCACCATATCATGAGCAGCCCTCTTTTTGTCACTTTGCCCAGCCGGAAAATGGCATTTTCGGCATATTTATCCTGTTTGTAAAATCCGAGTGCAGGTTTTTCATCCCGGCTTTACACAGAGCTGACACGCCCGCAAAAACGCTCTGCAAAGCTTTACCTCCATTTTGCGCGTACATGGTCGCAGCGCGCATGGCGGTGCGGTACAATAAGGCCGTTCCCAAGGAAAACACAGAGAAACAAGAAAACATCGGCCGGAAATGCATTCCGGCATTTATTGGAGGAAAAAGGGTTATGAAAAAGATCACTCGTCGTTCGTTTATCACTGTCTGCGGCGCTGCTGTTGCGGCTATGGCTCTGACCGCCTGCGGCGGCGCAGCCTCTTCCACTGTGGCATCCTCTGCTGCGGAGCCCGCCTCTTCTTCTGCCGCTGCTGAGACCGCTGCAGGCACCCTGTCCGGCAATGTGGCTACCGGCGGTTCTACCTCTATGAAGAACGTCATCGCTGCCCTGACCGAGGGCTTTGCCGAGGTGGAGCCGGGTGTCACCGTCAGTTACGACCCCACCGGTTCCGGCGCAGGCATCACCGGTGCTACCGATAAGACGCTGGACATCGGCCTGTCCTCCCGCGCCCTGAAGGACGACGAGAAGAACGACGTGGACGGCACCACCGTGGCTCTGGACGGCATCGCCATCGTTGTCAACAAGGCCAGCAAGGTAGCAGACCTGACCGTGGACCAGCTGAAGCAGATGTTCACCGGCGAGATCACCAACTGGAAGGATGTGGGCGGCGACGACGGCGAGATCGTTCTGGTGGGCCGCGAGGCCGGTTCCGGCACCCGCGATGGCTTTGAGAGCATCGTGGACGTGAAGGACAGCTGCAAGTACGCACAGGAGCTGACCGCTACCGGCGCAGTCATCAGCGCTGTGGAGGCCAATCCTCTGGCCATCGGCTACGCTTCCCTGTCCGCTGTGGGCGACACCGTCGCCATGGTCACTGTGGAGAGTGTGGAGTGCAGCGAGGATACCGTCAAGGACGGCAGCTACAAGATCCAGCGTCCCTTCGTGTTCGTCACCAACAAGAGCGTGACCCTGTCGGAGCAGGCACAGGCCTTTGTGGACTTTGCCACCAGCAAGGACGCTGCCGACCTCATCCGCACCGCAGGCGCTGTGCCGGTGAACGAGTAATTACCGGGTGGTTTGCCGGGGAAAGCTCCCCGGTGAACCGCCCGTCCCGCATCTGAACAAGAGTACTGCCGCGTCGGGCTGCCGTTTCTGCGGGCCGACGCGGCTTTTATAAAGGATTTCAGCTATGAACAAAAAATCCTATCTGAGCCGGGTGCGGCTGCCCCGCACCCCCGCCGAATGGCTGGAAGCGGTGATGAACTTCATCTTCTTCCTGTGCGGTATGCTGGCGGTGGGCTGCGTGGTGCTCATCTCGGTGTACATGGTGATCTCCGGCGTGCCGGCCATCCACAAGATCGGCCTGTTCCAATTCCTGTTCGGCACAAAGTGGGCCTCCACGGCAGCCCAGCCGCTGTTCGGCATCCTGCCCTTTATCCTGTCCAGCATCTACGGCACGCTCGGCGCTGCCATCATCGGTGTGCCCATCGGCCTGCTGACGGCGGTGTTCCTCTCCAAGGCCGCCGACCCCAAGCTGCGCACCGTGGTGGTCACCGCCATCGAGCTGCTGTCCGGCATCCCCAGCGTAGTGTTCGGCCTGCTGGGCATGCAAGTGCTGGTGCCTGCCGTGGCAAAGACCTTCGGCAAGGCTTCCGGTGCCTGCCTGCTGAGCGCCATCGTGGTGCTTTCCATCATGATTTTGCCCAGCATCGTGTCCGTGTCGGTCACGGCACTGAACGCCGTTCCGCCGGAGTATGAGCAGGGCAGTCTGGCACTGGGTGCCACCGACACCGAAACATGGTTCAAAATCAGCATTCCGGCAGCCAAAAGCGGCATTGCCGCAGGCATTGTGCTGGGCATCGGCCGCGCCATCGGTGAGGCCATGGCGGTGATGATGGTGGCAGGCAACAGCCCCAACATGCCGGACAGTCCCTTCCGCAGCGTCACCTTCCTGACCACCGCCATCGCCAAGGAGATGAGCTATGCCGGCGGTCTGCAGCGGCAGGCGCTGTTCAGCATCGCGCTGGTGCTGTTCGTCTTTATCATGATCATCAATGTTGTGCTGAACGTTGTGCTGAAGGGAGGAAGCCGGGATGAATAAGGGCCTTTCGCCTTCCCGTCAGATGTGGAACCGGGTCATGACCGCACTGGTCTGGGCCAGCGCCGTGCTGGTGATGGTTCTGGTGGCCGGTATCATCGGCATGGTGCTGGTGCGGGGCATCCCCCACATCAGCTGGAAGTTCCTTTCTACCACTGCCAGCGTGCTGAAAAAGACCGACGGCATCCTGCCTGCCATCCTCAACACACTGTATGTCATTGTGCTGACATTACTGATCGTACTGCCTCTGGGCGTAGGCGCGGCGGTCTACCTGACCGAGTACGCCTCCAACCGGCGGCTCATCGAGGTCATTGAGTTCACCAACGAAACGCTGGCGGGCATCCCCAGCATCATCTACGGTCTGGTGGGCATGCTGGTGTTCAGTCAGGCGCTGGGCTTCCAGACCTGTCTGCTGTCCGGTTCGCTCACGCTGGTGGTCATGAACCTGCCCACCATCATCCGCACCACGCAGGAATCCCTCAAGACGGTGCCGCAGGGCTACCGTGAGGGTGCCATGGGCTTGGGTGCAGGCAAGTGGCACATCATCCGCACCATCGTGCTGCCCTGCAGCATCGACGGCATCGTGACCGGCTGCATTCTGGCTGTGGGCCGCATCGTGGGCGAAAGTGCCGCCCTGCTCTTCACCGCCGGTGCCGCAGAGGTCATTGCCAAGAGCGTGGCCAAAGCCTACACCTCCAACGGTGCCACCCTGTCGGTGCTGCTGTACTTGCGTGCCTTTGAGGACGGCGATTTTGCTTCGTCCTGGGGCATCGGTGCGGTGCTGCTGGTGCTGGTGCTGGCCATCAACCTTGCGGCGCGGCTGGCAAAGACCAAGCTGAAACAGAAGCAGTAAAGAAACAGTAAAAAGAGAAGAAACCCTCTCAGTCATTGCTTCGCAATGCCAGCTCCCCCGAGGGGGGAGCTCTTGCGGAGTGAGCCGAAAGTGGAAAAAGCTCCCCCTTCGGGGGAGCTGGCACGCCGTCAGGCGTGACTGAGAGGGTTCGTTCCAATTCAACAATGAGGTACTCTATGGAAAACACGAATGTGCCGGTGATATCGGCAAAAGACCTGAACCTCTGGTACGGCGACTTCAAGGCGCTGAAAGGCATCTCGCTGGACGTGGGTGAGCGGGAGATCACCGCGCTCATCGGCCCTTCCGGCTGCGGCAAGTCCACCTTTTTAAAGACCCTCAACCGCATGAACGACCTTGTGCCGAATGTGCGCATCGAGGGTGATGTGCGGCTGAAGGGCGAGGACATTTTTGCCCGGGAAATGCAGCTGACCGACCTGCGCCGCCGGGTGGGCATGGTGTTCCAGAAGGCCAATCCCTTCCCCATGAGCATTTACGACAATATCACCTACGGCCCCAAGCTGCACGGTGTGCGCGATAAGGCTGAGCTGGACGAGCTGGTGGAAAGCAGCCTGCGGGGTGCGGCCCTGTGGGACGAGGTGAAGGACCGCCTGAAAAAGAGCGCGCTGGGCCTTTCCGGCGGCCAGCAGCAGCGTCTGTGCATCGCCCGTGCACTGGCGGTGAAGCCCGAAGTGCTGCTGATGGACGAGCCCACCAGCGCACTGGACCCCGGCTCCACCATGAAGGTGGAGGAGCTGATGAGTGAGCTGAAGAAGAACTACACGGTGGTCATCGTTACCCACAACATGCAGCAGGCGGCCCGTATCAGTGACCGCACCGCCTTCTTCCTGCTGGGCGAGCTGGTGGAAGTGGGCCCCACGGCCCAGATCTTCAGCGCACCGCAGGATAAACGCACCGAGGACTACATTTCCGGTCGGTTCGGTTAAAGGAGGAAACAGCTATGAGTATCCGTAAACAGTACGACACCGATCTGGAATCGCTGAAAAATTCGCTGGCGGAAATGGGCCGCAGCTCTGCCGATGCCGTGGAGAACGCTCTGGAAGCGCTTTGCGTTGCTGATGCCGATGCAGCTGCGGCCATCGTGAAGGGGGATGCCCGCATCAACAATATGGAGCGGGATATCGAGCACCGCTGCATGACATTGCTGCTGCGTCAGCAGCCGGTGGCAGGCGATCTGCGCCGCATCTCCACCGCCATGAAGGTGGTCACGGACATTGAGCGCATCGGCGACCATGCCGCCGACATCGCCGAGATCATCCCCCACCTTGTCACCGTCCGCAAAGAGGGCGACCCGGCGGTAAGTCAGGCCATTGCCATGGGCAAAAAGGCCCACCAGATGATCCTGGATGCCCTCGATGCCCTGACGGCAGAGGACGAAAATGCCGCCCGCAGGGTGATCACCGCAGACGACGCGGTGGATTACGACTTCAATGCCATCAAGCATCAGCTGGCGCAGGAGATCGCCGAAGACCCCGGCAAGGTGGACGCAGCGCTGGACCTGCTGATGGTCATCAAGTATCTGGAGCGCATCGGCGACCACGCCGTGAATGTGGCCGAGTGGGTGCAGTTCGTGCGCACCGGCCGCTATAAGGACGAGAGTATGTTCTGAGCATTTCCCTTCCTCATTTTTGAGGGTTCGTGTTTTCTTTATTTCTCCTGAAAAAGGCCGTTTCTGCCCGGTGCGGAAGCGGTCTTTTTCTGTAAGACGAAAACCCTCTCAGGCTCACTGCGTTCGCCAGCTCCCCCGAAGGGGGGAGCTTTTAAGCATCTACCGGTTCGTGCCGATAAAGCTCCCCCTTCGGGGGAGCTGGCACGCCGTCAGGCGTGACTGAGAGGGGTCTGACTCCTACAACGAAAAATAATAAAAATTTTTTAGCTTTCTGCAATATTCCGGCAGGCCGGTTCGTATCTGAGGTGTAGGGCGGCAGGAGCCGCCATTCCCTGTGCGGCGGGCGTCCGACATCCCCCAGTCCCCGCCCGCCGCACCCTTTACGGAGGAAACGCAGATGACACAGACGAATCTTATCCTGCCGGAAGTCAGGGCCGGAACGGTCAGCCGCGAAGCACTGGTGCAGGCGGCACTCAAAGAGATCACCCAGAATTACCGCGAAGCAAGCCTTTCCAACGTGGCACGGGAGTACGGCGTTTCGCTGGCATATGTCAGCGAGTGCGTGCGTGCCCAGACCGGACGCACCTATAAGGAATTGCTGCAAAAGCACCGTATTGAGACCGCTGCCCGCCTGCTGCGCCGCAGCGACATGAACATCCAGCAGATCATTTCTCTGGTGGGCTACGAGAACACCAGCTATTTCTACCGCCTGTTCCACGAGCGGTATGGTCTCAGCCCGCGGGAATACCGGCTGGTGCGCACCGGCCATGGCCGCGCCAGCGCATAAGGTACTTGCTCTAAAAGCAGGGGCTGCTGCACATCGTTTTAGCCGAAAGTGCAGCAGCCCCTGCTTTTTGCCGTTTTGGAGCATTTTAAGGTACTTTGGTGCGGGAACTGGATTTTTATGGTAATTTGTAGTACAATAAGAACAATTCTCAAAGTGCTGTGCCGGACCGAGCGCAGCGCAGAAAAGACGAGGTGGAATGAATGTTTCGTGGAGCAGTGAGAGGGGATCTGCCCCAGATCCTGAAGATCTATGCCCATGCACGTGCAGTCATGAAGGCATCCGGCAACCCGACCCAGTGGGGGGATAATTTCCCGCCGCAGGAATTGCTGGAGGAGGATATCGACTCGAACCGGTTGTTCCTCTATGTGGTCAACGGCCAGATCGAGGCCGTGTTTGCATTTATTCTGGGGGCAGACCCCACCTACGCCGCCATTGAGGACGGCCAGTGGCTGGACGATACCCTGCCCTATGGCACGGTGCACCGTCTGGCATCGGCCGGAAAGCACAAGGGCGTGGCATCGGCAGTGCTGGACTGGAGCATGGAGCACTGCCAGAGCCTGCGTGCCGACACCCACGCCGACAACAAGATCATGCAGCATCTGTTGGAAAAGAACGGCTTTACCCGCTGCGGCGTCATCCATGTAGCAGACGGCTCACCCCGCTTTGCCTACCAGAAGCTTGCCCCCACCCAGCCGCTGCGCTGAAAACAGAATACACCCCCAAAGAGCCCCGGTCTGCGGATGCAGAGCCTGCCATGCAGGACTGCGCACGCAGGCTTTTTTGTTTGCCCCCCGCCCGCTCCGCCCTGCGCTGCTTGACGGTGACGGAGAGAACAAAGCCGCGAACGGCCAAATCTGTCCTTGATACAAATACAGATCGACGGAAAAACCCCATGGGTACCGACCTGAACGCAAATTTGTGAACGAAAAATGTCCGAAAACGCTTTCATTTCTCGGCCGTATGTGCTATAATAACACCCGTCCTTGTGTAAGAGACAGGAAACTGTGCGCCATTGGCGTACAATAGGAAAGAGGAGTGTCTATATGAAAACGTTGAACAAGGCAGTTGCCCGCTACAACGGCATCAGCCTGATCGTTCGCATTCTGATCGGTCTGATCATCGGTGCGGTGCTGGCTCTGGTGGCCCCCGGTGCAGGCTGGGTGGGTGAACTGGGCAGCCTGTTCGTTGGCGCACTGAAGGGCATCGCCCCGGTGCTGGTGTTCGTTATTGTGGCAAGTGCTCTGGCACAGGGCTCTTCCAAACTGGACCGCCGCTTCGGCACGGTCATCTGGCTGTACATGCTCACCACCTTTCTGGCTGCGGCCATCGCGGTGGTGACCAGCTTTATGTTCCCGGTCACGGTCGTGCTGGCAGACGCTGCCCAGTCGGACGTGGTGCCGCAGGGTCTGGGCGAAGTGATGGGCACCCTGCTCACCAACTTTGTGGCAAACCCCGTCAGTGCCATCATGAGCGGCAACTACATCGGCATCCTGTTCTGGGCCTGCATGTTCGGCGTAGCCATGAAGAAAATTGGCTCTGACACCACCAAGACCTTTATGGCAAACACCGCCGATGCGGTCTCCCAGATCGTGCGCTGGATCATCAATCTTGCTCCCTTCGGCATCATGGGTCTGGTCTACACCAATGTTTCCGGCAACGGCCTTGCCATCTTTACCCAGTACGGCAAGCTGCTGGCCCTGCTGGTGGGCACCATGCTGTTCATGGCCCTCATCGTCTCCCCCTTCATCATGTTTATCTATCTGGGCTGCAACCCCTATCCGCTGGTGTTCCGCTGCCTGCGTGAGTCCGGCCTGACCGCCTTCTTCACCCGCAGCTCCGCCGCCAACATCCCCGTGAACATGGCCCTGTGCGAAAAGCTGGGTCTGGACAAGGATATGTACTCCGTCTCCATCCCGCTGGGTGCCACCATCAACATGGACGGTGCCGCCATCACCATCACCATCATGACGCTGGCCGCTGCCAACACCTTGGGCATTCAGGTGTCTCTGCCTGCAGCCATCGTGCTGAGCGCCATGAGCGCTCTGGGTGCCTGCGGTGCTTCCGGCGTGGCCGGCGGTTCCCTGCTGCTGATCCCCATGGCCTGCTCCCTGTTCGGCATCTCCAACGATGTCGCCATGCAGATGGTGGGTGTCGGCTTCATCATCGGCGTGGTGCAGGACTCTGTGGAGACTGCCCTGAACTCTGCCGGTGACGTGGAGTTTGCTGCCACCGCCGAGTACCATCAGTGGAGCAAGCAGGGCAAGCCCCTGCCGGAGTTCCTGACCGGTAAGAAGAACTGAAAAATTTAAAAATATAGAAAAGGGCTGTTGCCAAAAACTCCCTCAGTCACGGCTTCGCCGCGCCAGCTCCCTCACGGAGGGAGCCTGACATGACGGTAAGCTGTGAAGCCTCCCTCATTGAGGGAGGTGGCATCGCGTAAGCGATGTCGGAAGGAGTTTGGCAACAGCCCTTTTTGACCCTCTCAGTCAACGCCGTTGGCGTTGCCAGCTCCCCCGAAGGGGGAGCTTTTTCGTGTTTTCCGTAAGAAGCAAAAAACCTCTCCCTTTCGGGAGAGGTGGCACAGCGTCAGCTGTGACGGAGAGGGTTCAGTCAATGAACTTTGCCTTCTGCAGAGCAATCAGGATCAGCGGGATGAGCACCAGCTGAGCCACGATGCCCGGCACGGCGGTGAGCAGTGCACCGGACAAAAACGCGCTGAACGGGAAGCTGGAACCGGTCAGGCCGGCCAGCACAAAGCGTACTGCACCCCAGACCAAACGGCCTGCCACCATGGCGGTGACAAGAGAAGCGTACATCATGGGAACGGTGTGCTTCACCTTGCGCCAGAGCACGCCGGACACAAGGCCGTATGCGGCCAGCTCAAAGGCCATGGCAATGGCGATGGGGAACATGGGCGGCATGCCGAACAGCACCGACCGCACCAGCGGAGCAATGAAGCCCACGGCAAGGCCCCATGGGCCGCCCAGCACAAAGCCGCACAGCAGAATGGGAAAGTGCATCGGGCACAGCATGTTGCCCACCTGCGGCACATGGCCGGTGATCATGGGCAGCACAAAGGCCAGTGCAAGGAACAGTGCAGCCAGCACGAGGCTGAGGGTGGTGGAATGGGGGTTCGTTTTCATAAAAAGCTTCCTCCTTTGGCCAGACAAAAAAGGGGTCTGCCCGGCTTACAAGCCAACGGCAGACCCCTTCGTGGTGTCTATAGCAGCAAAAATGAGATGGCAGAACGCAAAGGCCCCCTGTGGGCTTTGCGCTGCACCGCTGCGTAAGCGCAGCGGTGGATAAAATGCTCCATCAGGATGGAGAACACGGACTTCTGTCCGCACACCCGGCTTCGTACCGGAATCTGTGAAAAATATAGCAGATGCCTCTGGCTTTGTCAAGATACGGCAAAAAGCCTGCAATTTGACCAAAAAGCGGCAAATTTCCATGAATATTTCCCCGCGTGTGTACATTTTGCATGAAGAAGCTTGACCTTTTTGCATAGAATAGCTAATATAAACTTGAAAAAGAGCGCGCTGCGGGCAGAAGGACTGCACCGGCGCTGACGAAAGGCTTTTTTGAACATGTGCAAATCTGAGGTTCATACGGGAGGACCATCATGACAAATGCAGAAAAACTTACTCTGGCCAAGCACGCCTGCCACATCCGCATGGGCGTGATCGAGGGCACGCACAGCGCAAAGTGCGGTCATCCGGGCGGCAGTCTGGATATCGCCGAGCTGCTGAGCTACCTCTATTTCGTGGAAATGAACATTGACCCGAAGGACCCCAAGATGGCCGACCGCGACCGTCTGGTGCTGTCCAAGGGCCATGCAGCACCGGCACTGTATGCAGCGCTGGCAGAGCGCGGCTATTTCCCGGTGGAAGACCTTAAGACCCTGCGTAAGATCGGCAGCTATCTGCAGGGCCACCCCAACATGAACGAGACCCCGGGCGTGGATATGTCCACCGGCAGTCTGGGTCAGGGCATCTCTGCCGCCTGCGGCATGGCGCTGGGTGCCAAGCACGCCGGTAAGCCCATCAACGTCTACACCATCGTGGGCGACGGCGAGGTGGAAGAGGGCGAGTGCTGGGAAGCCTTCATGTTTGCCGCACACTACGGCCTTTCCAACCTGTGCGTTGTGCTGGACCGCAACCACCTGCAGATCGACGGCACCACCGAGACCGTGATGAACAGCGCCCCGCTGGAAGAGAAGCTGAAGGCCTTCAACTTCAATGTTGTCACCATCGACGGCCACGACTACGACCAGATCGAAGCCGCTATGCAGGCGTTCCATGCAGAGACTGCAAAGCCCACCTGCATCATCATGGACACCACAAAGGGCAAGGGCGTTTCCTATATGACCAACTCTGTGGACTGGCACGGCAAGGGCCCCAACGATGACGAGTACAAGATCGCAATTGAGGAACTGAACGCCGCATACGCCGCGCTGGAGCAGGAGGAAAACTAAGATGGCAGATGTGAAGAAGATCGCTACCCGTGAAAGCTACGGCAACACCCTGAAGGAGCTGGCCGCCGAAGGCCACGAGGATCTGGTGGTGCTGGACGCAGACCTTGCTGCTGCCACCAAGACCGGTATGTTCCGCAAGGCTTACCCGGATCGTCATTTTGACTGCGGCATTGCCGAGGAAAACATGATGGGCGTGGCTGCGGGCCTGTCCACCATGGGCTACGTGCCCTTTGTTTCCAGCTTTGCCATGTTCGCCGCCGGCCGTGCCTTTGAGCAGGTGCGCAACTCCATTGGCTATCCCCACCTGAACGTGAAGATCGGTGCCACCCACGGCGGCATCTCGGTGGGCGAGGACGGCGCTTCCCATCAGTGCTGCGAGGACTTTGCCCTCATGCGCAGCATCCCCGGCATGACCGTGATCTGCCCGGCAGACGATGTGGAGGCCCGCGCCGCTGTGCGTGCTGCCTACGCAATGGAAGGCCCCGTCTATCTGCGCTTTGGCCGTTTGGCTGTGCCTGTGTTCCACGATGCCGAGAACTATCACTTCGAGATCGGCAAGGGTGAGCAGATCACCGAGGGCAGCGACATTGCCATCATCGCCACCGGCCTGATGGTCAACGAAGCCCGCATTGCCGCGGAGCAGCTGGCCGCCGAGGGCATCCACGCCCGGGTCATCAACATCCACACCATCAAGCCTCTGGACGAGGAGATCGTCCTCAAGGCTGCAAAGGAGTGCGGCAAGGTCATCACCGCCGAGGAGCACAATGTCATCGGCGGTCTGGGCGAGGCCGTCTGCGCCGTGCTGAGCGAAAAGCTGCCCACTCCGGTGCGCCGCGTAGGCGTGCAGGACGTGTTCGGATGCTCCGGCCCTGCATGGGACCTGCTGCGTGAGTACGGTCTGGATGCCGCTACCATCTGCAAGACTGCCCACGAAATGCTGGGCAAATAAAGCTGTCCGGAATATTATAAGAGCTGAAGGGCTGCTGCACGTTCGTTCAAAACGAGGTGCAGCAGCCCCTTTTTGCGTTCATTCTTCGCCCAGCAGCTTTGCACGGCTGGCGTATACAGCGGTGAATACCTCCCGCAGCCGTTGGATCTCGGGACGCGGGTCGTCCCGCAGGGTCAGCAGACAGGTGTCCGGCAATGGCAGCTGCAGCGGCAGGTACCATGCCGCCGGAAAGGCCGGGTATTTCATCGGGCACAAAAACATGCCGCGCCCGGCAAGCAGATCGTTGTAAACACACTCGTAGTTTTCCACCATGTGCCAGCTTGGTGCGGAAAACGGCAGGCCGGGCTGAACAACGGCAAGATCTACCATTTCCTGATACAGCGGCTCATAAAACAGCTGCTGCCCGGCAAGATCGGCCAGCGCCAGAGTGCTGCGCCCTGTGAGCGGGTGCTCCGGCGATACGATCAGGTAAAAGGTGTTGTGCAGGATGGGGGTGCGCTCGATCTCCGGCTGCAGCGGCCCAAAGGGCAGATAGAGGGCGGCGTCTGCCTCGCTGCAGAGCATTTCGTGGGGGTTGCGTGACACGGGCCGAGTGTCCACCGCAAACTCATATCCCGGCAGTGCGGCGTGCAGCCGTGCCATCAGGATGGGATAAATGGGGTCACGCTGCAGCAGCACCGGCGGCAGGCGCAGGGTCAGCGTGCGCCGCCGGGCAAAGCCCTTCAGCGCGGTGCGGGCGTTCAGGATGCTGCGATAGATCCCCTCCGCCTGCGGCACAAAGGCCCGGCCTGCTTCAGTCAGCGCCACGTGGGTGGTGCTGCGCTCAAACAGGGCCAGATCCAGCTCCTTTTCCAGACTGCGGATCTGGTAGCTGAGGGCGGGCTGGGTGCAGTACAGCTCCCGGGCGGCTGTGGTAAAATTCAGGGTCCGACTCACGGTGAGAAAACACAGCAGCTGGTGGTCGTTCATCCGAAAAAAGCTCCTTTCTGTGCAGTGGAAGATCCGTCTGCTCTCAGTATAGCATGGTGGGAGATAGTTATAAACACTTTTTATTAGGATGGCAAAATTTTTTTGTTTCCCTTTTACTTCGTTATATTTTATACTAAGTGCGGCGCGGGAAAAACTCCCGCAGAGACGAAGAGAAATTGATGAGAAGAAAGAGGAAATCCAAATGGAAAAGATCTCCCGCAAAGGCTTTTTGAAGGTCGCCGCCGCTGCCGCCATGAGCGGTGTCACCGCCGGTGCACTGGCTGCCTGCAACTCCGCAGCTTCTTCCAGCACCGCCGCTTCCGGCGATGCCATCTACACCGCCGGTACCTACACCGGCACGGCCACCGGCATCGGTGAGGTGAAGGTGACCATGACCTTCAGCGAGACCGCCATCACCGAGGTGGTCATCGATGCTTCCAACGAGACCGAGAGCATCGGCGGCGTGGCTGCTCCCACCCTGCAGGAAGCCATCATGGCCGCACAGGGTACCGAGATCGACAACATCTCCGGCGCTACCGTCACCACCAACGCCGTCAAGAAGGCCGCTGCCAGCTGCATCGAGCAGGCCATGGGCATCAAGGCAGACGGCGCAGACAGCTCCGCTGCCGCTTCGGAGAACGACTGGCTGGGCACCGAGCCGGAGATCGACGAGAGCAAGGTCACCAAGACGGTGGACGTGGATGTGGCCGTGGTGGGCTGCGGCGTTGCCGGTGTGGCAGCCGTGCGCAGCATCGCCGAGGACGGCGGCAAGGTGGCAGCCTTTGAAAAGGCTGACGGTCCCCAGTGCCGCAGCGGCGAGTATGCCGTCATCAACGGCAATGTGCAGGCCAAGTGGGGCCGCAACACCTGGACCCGTGAGCAGATCGACGAGATCGTGGACTCTCACATGGTGGAAAGCACCTACCGCTGCAAGCGCTCCATTATGAGCAAGTGGGCCCACAACATCGGCGATGCCTTTGACTGGTGGGTGGAGGCAAACCCGGAGCTGTACTACGCCGAGACCACCCGCAGCGCCATCCCCGACGAGAATGCAAACAACTTCCTGATCCCCATTTTCTACCCGCTGCCCGAGAACTACGACTGGAAGCAGGAGCGCTTCCCCTGCTACCCCACCTCCGTGGAGTTCCTGCCCAACCAGTCCGTCACCGTCAATGCCAACATGCAGAAGGCCGTTGACACCGGCAACGTGGACACCTTCTACGGCTGCTTTGTGGAAAAGCTCATCATGGAGGACGGCCGCTGCGTGGGCCTGTATGCCCGCGATGCTGCCACCGGCGAGTACATCAAGTGCAACGCCGCCAAGGGCGTCATCCTGTCCACCGGCGATTACTCCCAGAACACCAAGATGCTGCAGCATTTCTGCCCCGAAGTCATTGAGAACAACATCCAGTGCCTGTTCACCAACGTGGACGTGGAGGGCAGCTTCACCAATCAGGGCGACGGCATCCAGCTGGGCATGTGGGCAGGCGCTCAGGTGCAGCAGAGCCACGCACCCATGATCCACCATATGGGCGGCGGCGCCGACCTGTCCGGTGTGGGCGTCATGGGCAACGCAGGCTTTTTGAATCTGGATCTGAACGGCAAGCGCTTCATGAACGAGGACCTGCCCGGCCAGCAGCTGGAAAACCAGATCGAGCTGCAGAAGAACCGCGAGAGCTGGCAGATCTTCGACTCCAACTGGCCCCAGCAGCTGCCCTACATGCCCGCAGCCCACGGCGGTGCCTGCTACTACGAGGACTACGCCAGCGAGGCAGAGGGCCCCAAGAACAACACCACTTACCGCAACTACAAGAGCCCCTATCAGCTGGAGGCAGCCGTGGCCGATGGCCGCGCTGTCAAGGCTGACACGCTGGAAGAGCTGGTGGCAAAGATCTACCCCGATGACACCGCTGCCCAGCAGACCGCGCTGGAGTCCATCCAGCGCTACAACCAGCTGGCAAAGGACGGCTACGACGAGGACTTCCACAAGCCCGCATCCCGCATGTGGGCGCTGGAGAACGGCCCCTTCTACGCCGACAAGTTCACCACCGCCCTGCTGCTGGTCTGCATCGGCGGTCTGGAAAGCGACGAGAACTGCCACACCTTCGACGCCGACCGCAACGTGATCCCCGGCCTGTATGTGGCAGGCAACGTGCAGGGCAACCGCTTTGCCACCGAGTACCCCATCGGCCTGAAGGGCGTCAGCCACTCCATGGCCATGTACTACGGCTACGTTGCCGGCAAGAACGCCATGCAGGAAGTCTGAGCCTGACAGCACAATAACATAACCATTCCCCGCCCGGAGCAGTATTCTTTCTTCCTGCTCCGGGCTTTTTGCGCCCCAATGTGACCCGGTTACGGAAAAGCCCCGGCATTTGGGGTATACTGATGCCATAAGAACAACCACGAACGAACCCTTTCAGGAGGTAGAAATATGGCAGTTGTTACGATCACGAAGGAAAATTTTGAGCAGGAGGTACTGCAGAGCGCAAAGCCTGTCCTGCTGGACTTCTGGGCCAGCTGGTGCGGCCCCTGCCGCATGCTCAGTCCCGTTGTGGACGAGGTGGCTGAGGAGCGCACCGATGTGAAGGTGGGCAAGGTGAACGTGGACGAGCAGCCGGAGCTGGCCGGCCAGTTCGGCGTGATGAGCATCCCCACCCTGCTGGTGTTTGAGCAGGGCAAGCTGGTGCGCCAGGCCGTGGGTGCCCGCCCGAAGGCCGGTGTGCTGGAGCTGCTTGGGTAAATATGCGTGCTGAAAAGGAGCTGTTGCGCCATGCAACGGCTCCTTTTTTCTTTTCCCTGTACAAACGCACAGAAAAATCGTATCATTGAGTTGGAAACACCGTCACTTTCCTACTTTACAACTTTACCGAGATAAAGTAAAATAAACTCAAGTAAGAAATGGGGGAACCGACAATGGAATTCAGCCTTGCAAACCTGCAGCCCAAGGAGCGCGCCTCCTTTGCGCTGCGCGCCTTGTACGAAGCGGCGGGCTGCCGCAAGTATCATATGGGCCGGTTTGAGGAGTACGGCCTGTATCAGGAGAACCGCAGCTTTTTGTCGTCCGAGCAGGTCATCACCTTTACCGATCTGGATGGCCGTCTGCTGGCCCTCAAGCCGGACGTGACCCTCTCCATTGCCAAGACGGCGCAGCCCGCCCCCAGCGAGACCCTGTGCTACTACTATCACGAGAATGTCTACCGCCCTTCCGCCGAGAGCCACACCTTTAAAGAGATCAGCCAGATGGGCCTTGAGATGCTGGGTGCGGTGGGCGAAGCACAGGTGCAGCAGGCGGTGTGTCTGGCGGCGCGGTCGCTGGATGCGCTGGGGGCCGAGTGGGTGCTGGAAGTGAGCCACATGGGCTACCTGTTCGGCCTGTTCGACGCGCTGGGCGTGCCGGATGCCGCCCGCGCAAAGCTGCTGGAAAAGCTGCGGGAGAAAAACGCCCACGAGCTGCGGGCTGCAGCCGGAGCAGCCGGTCTTGCCGATGCCGCCGCCGACATCCTGTGCAGCGTGCTGAATCTTTCCGGTGCCTATGCCGAAACGATGGAAAAGGCTGCAGCCCTGTGCAAAAACGATGCCATGCGCGCAGCGGTGGCCGAGCTGGAAGCGCTGGCTGTGCCGCTGGAAAAGGCGGGCGGCGTGATCCGGCTGGACATGACGCTGGCCGGTGAGATGGAATACTACAACGGCCTTGTGTTTCAGGGCTACCTGAAAGCCCTGCCCCGCCCCCTGCTCAAGGGCGGCCGCTACGACCTGCTGATGCAGAAGTTCACCCCCGGTGCCGGTGCCATCGGCTTTGCGGTCTATCTGGACGAGCTGGACCGCCTGAGCGCCCCGCTGCCGCCGGTGCAGAAGAACAGCACCGACAGGGTGATGCTGAACGTGGCTCTGCCCAAGGGCCGTCTGGGCGATAAGGTGTATCACCTGCTGGCGGGCATCGGCTACGGCTGCCCGGAGGACTACAACGCCACCCGCAAGCTGGTGGTGGAAAACCCGGAGGCCGGCATCCGCTACTTCCTCGTCAAGCCCAGCGACGTTGCCATCTATGTGGAGCACGGTGCCGCCGATGTGGGCATCGTGGGCAAGGACATCCTCACAGAGGCTTCTGCCGATGTGTACGAGCTGCTGGACACTGGCCTTGGCAAATGCCGCATGTGCGTTGCCGCCCCGGCCGATTACAAGGACGACCCCAGCCGCCCGGTGCGGGTGGCCACCAAATTCGTCAACATCGCAAAGAGCTACTACGCATCCATGGGGCGGGACATCGATATCATCAAGCTGAACGGCTCCATTGAGCTGGCCCCCATTCTGGGCCTTTCGGACGTCATCGTGGATATCGTGGAGACCGGCACCACCCTGCGGGAGAACGGCCTGAAGGTGGTCACCGAGTTCATGCCCATCTCGGCCCGGTTCATTGCCAACAAGGCCAGCTACCAGTTCAAGCACGCCGAAATGGATACCATGCTGGAAAAGCTGCGGGCGGAACTGCAGAACAAGGAGGAAGCAAAATGATCAAGCTGTATAACTTTGACGAGCTCAGGCCCGAAGAGATCCTGAACCGCGATATCCGCGCGGAAAAGAACGTGGAGGATGTGGTGGACGGCATCATTGCCGATGTGCGCGCCCGGGGCGACGATGCCCTGAAGGATTATGCGCTGAAATTTGACGGCGCGAAGATCGATGCCCTGCAGGTGACGCAGGAGGAGATCGACGAAGCCTTTGCGGGCATGGACCCATACTTCCTCGAAACGCTGCGCGAAGCCGCTGCCAACATCGAGAGCTTCCACCGCCAGCAGGTGCACAAGAATTTTGTGGTGAACGACAAGCCCGGCATCGTGCTGGGCCAGAAATATACCCCCATTGAAAAGGCCGGTGTCTATGTGCCCGGCGGCACGGCGGCCTATCCCTCCACCGTGCTCATGGACGTGATCCCGGCAAAGGTGGCAGGCGTGTCCGAGATCGTCATGACCACCCCCGCCGGAAAGGACGGCAGGGTGAACCCGGTCATCCTTGCCGCCGCTGCCACCGCAGGCGTGACCAAGATCTTCAAGACCGGCGGCGCACAGGCTGTGGCGGCTCTCGCCTACGGCACCCAGAGCATCCCTGCGGTGGATAAGATCGTTGGCCCCGGCAACATCTACGTTGCCACCGCCAAGCGCAAGGTGTTCGGCAAGGTGGGCATCGATATGATCGCCGGCCCCAGCGAAATTCTGGTGCTGGCCGACGGCGGCTGCAACCCCGCATGGGTGGCGGCGGACCTGCTGAGTCAGGCCGAGCACGACAAACTGGCAAGCCCGGTCCTCGTCACCGACAGCCCGGAGCTGGCCAAGGCCGTGCAGGCGGAGCTGGAGGTGCAGATCCCTCAGCTGCCCCGTGCCGCCATCGCCCGCGCCAGCGTGGACGACAACGGCAAGATCATCCTCTGCACCGACCTGCACAAGGCCATTGAAGCCTGCAACATCATTGCACCGGAACATCTGGAAGTGTGCGTGGAGGACCCCTTCGGCGTGCTGAACGAGATCAAAAACGCAGGCAGCATCTTCCTTGGCCGCAACGTGCCGGAAGCGCTGGGCGATTACTTTGCAGGCCCCAACCACACCCTGCCCACCAGCGGCACCGCCCGCTTCTCAAGCCCCTTGGGCGTAGACGACTTTGTAAAAAAATCCAGCTTCCTCTACTACACCCGGGAAGCGCTGGGCGAAGTAGCCCCCCGCATCGCCGATTTTGCCGAGCGCGAGGGCCTGCACGCCCACGCCCGCAGCGTGACCATCCGGTATGAAAAGTGACCCTCTCAGGCGCTTGCGCGCCAGCTCCCCCGAAGGGGGAGCTTCATGAGAGGAAACCGTAAGATGCAAAAAAGCTCCCCCTTCGGGGGAGCTGGCAAAGCCGTAAGGCTTTGACTGAGAGGGTTTTTATATGAGTCGTTTTCTTTCTCCCACGCTGGCCGCTGTCACCCCCTACACCCCGGGTGAGCAGCCGCAGGATCAGCAGTACATCAAACTGAACACCAACGAAAGCCCCTATCTGCCCTCCCCGGCGGTGATCGCCGCCGTGAGCGAGCACGAGGTGGAAAAGCTGCGCCTTTACTCCGACCCCGCCTGTGCCGACCTGCTCAAGGCGGCCGCAGCCCACTTCGGTTTGCAGCCGGAGCAGATCATGCCCGGCAATGGCAGCGATGAGAACCTCTTCTTTGCGCTGCGTGCCTTCTGCGACGCAGACCACCCGCTGGCCTATGCCGACATCACCTACGGCTGCTACGGCGTGTGGTGTGGGCTGATGCACATTCCCAGCCACATCATCCCGCTGAAAGAGGATTTCACCCTTGACCCGAAGGACTACTACGGCCTGAACCAGACCATCGTCCTTGCAAACCCCAACGCCCCCACCGGCATTGCACTGCCCCGGGCGGAAATTGAGGGCATCTTAAAGGCAAACCCGAACAATGTGGTCATTGTGGACGAGGCCTATGTGGACTTTGGCGGCGAGAGCTGCGTGCCCCTCATCGACCAGTACGAGAACCTGCTGGTGGTGCAGACCTTTTCCAAGTCCCGGCAGCTGGCCGGTGCGCGTCTGGGTCTTGCCATGGGCAATGCAAAGCTCATTGCCGACCTGAACCGGATCAAGTTCAGCCTGAACCCCTACAACATCAACCGCCTGACCCTGAAGGCCGGGCAGGCCGCGCTGGAAGATACCGCTTATTTTGACAGGACCCGCGCCGCCATCGTGGACACCCGCGCATGGACAAAACAACAGCTGGAACAGCGGGGCTTTGCCGTGCTGGACAGCCGCTCCAACTTCCTGTTTGCAAGTACCGACCGGAAAGACGGCGAGACACTCTACAAGGAGTTGAAGAAAAACGGCATTCTGGTGCGCCATTTTGACGCGCCCCGCATCCAGAACTGGCTGCGCATCACCATTGGCACGCCGGAACAGATGCAGACGTTTATGGAAACGCTGGATAAGATCATGGAGGAATGAACCATGCCGAACCGAATGATCTCGCTGGAACGCAACACCAATGAGACCCAGATCGACCTGACCCTTGATCTGGACGGCACCGGCCGCTACGAGGTGGACACCGGGTGCGGCTTTCTGAACCACATGCTGGAGCTGTTCGCCCGCCATGGCCGGTTCGATCTGGTGCTCACCTGCCACGGCGATGTGCAGGTGGACTACCACCACACCACCGAGGATGTGGGCATTGCACTGGGCCAGGCCTTTGCACGGGCGCTGGGCGATATGCGCGGCATCCAGCGCTACGGCAGCTTTTATCTGCCCATGGATGAAGCGCTGATCCTGTGCGCCGTCGATCTTTCGGGCCGCTGCACCCTGAACTGGGATGTCCATTGCAGCACCGAAAAGGTGGGCGATTTTGATGTGGAGTGTGCCAAAGAATTCTGGCTGGGCTTTGCCCGCAGCGTGCCCGCCACGGTCCACTTTGTACAATTTGCGGGAGAAAATACACACCACATCCTCGAGGCCTGCTTCAAGGGCGCAGGCCATGCACTGGGCGCGGCCGTGAAGATCGACGAAGCCCACAAGGACGAAATTCCTTCCACGAAAGGACTGCTGGTATGATCGCAATTATCGATTATGGCGTGGGCAACCTGTTCAGCCTGAAGTCCAGCCTGAAGCAGCTGGGGCTGGAAGCGGTTGTGACTGCGGACGCGGACACCATCCGCAAAGCCGACCGGCTCATCCTGCCGGGTGTGGGCGCATTTGCCGATGCCATGGCCAAGCTGGAGGCGACGGGCCTTGTACCGGTCATGAAAGAAGAAGCCGAAAGGAAGCCGCTGCTGGGCATCTGCCTTGGCATGCAGCTGCTGTTTGAAAAGAGCTACGAGTACGGTGAGCACGAAGGCCTTGGCTTTGTGAAGGGCGAGGTCTGCCCGCTGGAGCCCGACCTTGCGGACAAGAGCCTGAAGGTGCCGCAGATCGGCTGGAACGCCTTGCACATTGTAAAGGACGACCCGCTGTTCAAGTACATCCGTGAGGGAGAATACGTCTATTACGTCCACAGCTACTACGGCAAGAACTGTACGGAGAGTACACTGGCTGTGAGCGACTATTCCATTCCCGTCACCGGCGCGGTGCGGGCGGGCAGGGTGTATGGCACCCAGTTCCACCCGGAAAAGAGCGGGGATACCGGCCTGAGGATCTTGAAGGCGTTTGCGGAGCTATAACCCTCTCAGTCAACGCCTGCGGCGTTGCCAGCTCCCCCGAAGGGGGGAGCTTCTAAAGAGTGAACCGCAAAATGCAAAAAGCTCTCCCTTCGGGAGAGCTGGTGAGCGAATGCGAGCCTGAGAGGGTTCGTTTCTGAAGGAGATTCAAATGCAATTATTTCCAGCCATTGACCTGCGGGGCGGCAAGGTGGTGCGCCTGACGCAGGGCGACTACAGCCGCATGACCGTCTACGGTGAGGACCCCTGCGCACAGGCGCGGGAGTTCCTTGCAGCGGGGGCCAAAAATCTGCACGTCGTCGATCTGGACGGCGCAAAGGACGGCACCCTTTCCAACTATGATACCATTGCCGCGCTGGCAAAGCAGGGCGGCTTATACATTGAGGTGGGCGGCGGCATCCGCACCGAGGATCGCATTGAAACATATCTTTCCCTCGGCGTGGGCCGCTGCATCCTTGGCAGCGTGGCGGTGACGGATTTTGCCTTTACCGCCCGGATGCTGAAAAAATACGGCGATAAAATTGCCGTGGGCGTGGACGCAAAGGACGGCTATGTGGCCATCCATGGCTGGAAGGAGGTAAGCCGGGAGCCGGGCGTGGACTTCTGCAAGCGGCTGGCAGATGCCGGATGCACCGCCATCATCTACACGGACATTGCCTGCGACGGTGCCATGAGGGGCACGAACCTCGGCCTGTACCGCACGCTTGCCAAAGAGGTGCCCGGCGTGGCCTTTACGGCCAGCGGCGGCATCTCGTCCGAAGCAGAGCTTCTGGAACTGAAAAAAATGGGCACTGCCGCTGCCATTTTAGGCAAGAGCCTGTACACCGGCGCACTGGACCTTGCGCGCTGCGTGCAGCTGGTGCAGGAGTGAACGGAGGGGAAACGACATGATCACCAAACGCATTATTCCCTGTCTTGATGTGCGCAATGGCCGCGTGGTCAAGGGCACGAACTTTGAAGGCATCCGGGACGTGGCCGACCCGGTGGAAATGGCCCGCATGTACAACGCTGCCGGTGCCGACGAGCTGGTGTTCTACGATATCACCGCCAGCTTCGAGGGCCGGGCACTGTTTACGGATATCCTGACCCGCGTCGCCAGCGAAATTTTTATCCCGCTCACGGTGGGCGGCGGCATCAACACGCTGGAAGATTTTGACCGGGTGCTCAAGTGCGGCGCGGACAAGGTCAGCGTCAACTCGGGCGCACTCAAAAACCCTGACCTTATCCCGGCGGCAGCACAGCGCTACGGCAACCAGTGCGTGGTGCTCTCTGCCGATGTGAAGCGGGTGAACGGCCAGTTCCGGGTGTTCGCCAAGGGCGGGCGCGAGGACACCGGCCGGAATGCACTGGACTGGATCAGCTGGTGCGTGGACCACGGCGCGGGCGAGATCTGCCTGAACAGCATCGATACCGACGGCGTGCGCAGTGGCTTCGACCTTGAGATGCTGGATGCAGTTGCGGCGCGGGTGAACGTGCCCATCATTGCCAGCGGCGGCGCAGGCAAAAAGGAAGACTTTCTGGAGCTGTTCCACCACAAGGGCATCGACGCAGGCCTTGCGGCGGGCATCTTCCACCAGAAGCTGCTGACCATCCGGGATCTGAAGGAATACCTCAACGCAAACGGCGTGGAGATGCGGCTGTAACGCCGGGGTATTTCTCCCCGGCGCGGGGAGAAGCCGTAACGCGAAACTGGATTTCCGCAAAAACAACCCGCAAACTCTTGCGTTTGCGCACCGAATACGCTAAACTAGTAATATCCCCATCCGGGGAGGGAGAACCGTTATGAATCTGAAATTTGATGAAAAGGGCCTGATCCCTGCCATCGTGCAGGACCACTACACCAAAGAGGTGCTCACCCTCGCATACATGAACGCCGAGACGCTGGCGCTCACCATCGCCGAGGGCCGCACCGTGTTCTGGAGCCGCAGCCGTCAGGAGATCTGGCGCAAGGGCGAGACCAGCGGCAACGTGCAGCGGGTGGTGTCCATCACCGCCGACTGCGATGCCGATGCTCTGGTGGTGGAAGTGGTCAAATCCGGCCCCGCCTGCCACACCGGTGCCGAGAGCTGCTTCTTCAACGAAGTATACGTCTCGCCGGAGCTGAAGCAGTTCAGCTGGCAGGGCCTGTACGAGCTCATCAAGGGCCGCAAGGATAGCCCCAAGGAGGGCAGCTATACCACCTACCTGTTCGAGAAGGGCAAGGAGAAGATCCTGAAAAAGGTGGGCGAAGAGTGCACCGAGGTCATCATTGCGGGCGAAAAAGAGGATAAGGAAGAGACCGTTTACGAGATCAGCGATCTTGCCTACCATGTTCTGGTGCTGATGGTCAGCGCCGGCATCACGGTGGAGGATGTGACCCGTGAACTGGAAAAACGTCACGTCATTGACCACAAGGTCAAACAGGAAAGGATGCAGTGAATTATCTATGGCAGATTATAAGAAGTCCAGTGTCCATTGCCACTCCACTATGTGCGATGGCAAAAATACCTTGCAGGATATGGCAAGTGCTGCATGTGCGCAGGGCCTGACCACGCTGGGCTTCACCGGCCATAGCTACACCCAGCGCGACCGCGAATACTGCATGAGCCCCAGCCGCACCGCCCAGTACAAGGCCACCATCGCAAAGCTCAAGGCCGAGTACAAGGGCAAGGTGGATATCCTGTGCGGCATCGAGTGGGATATCCTGAGCGAGGATAAGCGCACCGGCTACGATTACTGGATCGGCAGCGCACACCACCTGTACGGCAAGAACACCGGCAAGTATTATGAGATCGACTTCCGTCCGCAGGATCTGTGGGACTGCATCAACGATGATTTTGACGCAGACCCCCTTGCCGCTGTGGAAGCCTACTTTGCCGAGGTGGAAAAGGTTGCTGCCCTCAAGCCGGATATTCTGGCCCACATCGACCTCATCAAGAAGCTGAATGCCAACGGCGAGTTCTTCGACGAAGAGTCGCCCCGCTACAAGGCCGCTGCCCTCAAGGCACTGCAGGCCGCAAAGGCAAACGATTGCCTGCTGGAAGTGAACACCGGCGGCGTGTACCGCGGCTACCGCAAGGACTTCTACCCCGGCCCGTGGCTGCTGGGCGAGTGGCAGAAGATGGGCGGCAAGGTCATCATCACTTCTGATTCTCATGATATCAACAGCCTGACCTACGGCTTTGACGAAGCTGCCGCCGCCATCAAGTCTGCAGGCTTTACCAGCGTGCAGGTGCTTACCGGCAGCGGCTTCGAGACGCAGGAGCTGTAAAAAATTGGAGATAACCCTCTCCGTCAATGCTTCGCATTGCCACCTCCCCCGAAAGGGGGAGGTTTTGCTGTTTCTTTTACGCAGCATAAAAGCTCCCCCTTCGGGGGAGCTGGCGAGCGTCAGCGAGACTGAGAGGGTTGTTTTGCGGTAAAAATAGAACTTTGGAGGAACCCTATGACCCACGCGCAGCCCCAAAAGAAAAGCTTCTTCAACATGAACGTAGACCTGATGCACGGGCCTATTTTAAAAAGCCTGCTGCTGTTCATGCTGCCCATTCTGGTTTCCAACCTGTTCCAGCAGCTCTACAACACGGTGGATACCATGATCGTGGGCAATGTGCTGGGCGATACAGCCCTTGCCGCCATTGGCTCCTGCGGTTCGATCTACGAGCTTTTAGTCGGCTTTGGCATCGGTATCGGCAATGGCCTTGCCATTGTTGCAGCACGCTCCTACGGCGCGCAGGACGAAGACCTGCTCAAGCGCACGGTGGTGGGGTCGGTCGTCATTGGCCTGATCGCGTCGCTGGTCATTACAACGGCAGGCTTTTTCGGCCTGCATGCCCTGCTGCAGCTGCTGGACACCCCGGCAGAGATCCTGGAAGAAGCCTACAGCTACATCATCGTGATCGACCTTGGCGTTGTGGTCATGTTTATGTATAACCTGTGCGCAGGCCTGCTGCGCGCCATTGGCAACAGCGTAATGCCGCTGGTGTTCCTGCTCATCAGCTCGGCGCTGAACGTGGGGCTGGACCTGTGGTTCATTGCGGGTGTTGGCATGGGCGTGCGGGGCGCAGCGGTGGCAACGGTCATTGCACAGGGCATTTCGGTGGTGCTGTGCGTTCTGTACGTGCTGGCAAGGGTGCGCATCCTCATCCCGGAGAAAAAGCATTTCGCCGTGGGCAGTCATCTCTACTGGGAGCTGTTCAGCCAGAGCATCTCCATGGGCCTGATGAGCAGTATCGTCTCGGCGGGCTCTGTGGTGCTGCAGTACGGCATCAACGGGCTTGGCACCCTGACCATCGCAGGCCACACCGCCGCCCGCAAGCTGTTTGCCTTTACGGATATGCCGCTCATCTCCATGGCGAACGCCGGTTCCACCTTCGTTTCCCAGAACCGCGGCGCAAACCAGCCCGACCGTGTGCGCAGGGGAATGCGGCAGATGTATCTGTACTCGGTGGTGGTGATGGCCGCCGCCGTGGTGCTGATGAACTTTGGCGCTCAGTGGATGGTGCAGCTGATCTCCGGCTCTTCGGAACCCATCGTGCTGGAAAACGGTGCGCGGTACCTGCTGTGGAACGCACCGTTCTATGCGGTGCTGGGCGTGCTGCTGTGCACCCGCTACGCGCTGCAGAGCCTTGGCCAGAAGGTGCTGCCGCTGTTCTCCAGCGTGATCGAGCTGGTGGGCAAGGTGATCTTTGTGCTGGTGTTCATCCCGAAATTCCAGTACAATGCGGTCATCCTGTGCGAACCCATCATCTGGTGCTTCATGACGGCATATCTGGTGGCGGTGTACCTGCACGAGCCCTTTGTGTTCCCGAAAAAATAACCCTCTCGGTCATCGCTGTTCGATGCCAGCTCTCCCGAAAGGGAGAGCTTTTTGCATTTTACGGGAAGCACAAAGAAAGCTCCCCCTTTCGGGGGAGCTGGATGCGAACAAAGTGAGCAGACTGAAAGAGGTTACAGCGCCGAATAGCCAAAGCTGTTCACCAGCGCATCGATGTGCTGGCCGGCCTTGCACAGGGGGCAGTCGCGGCTGTCAAAGCTGGCGTAGTCCGGCAGGCTGGCGGGGTCAAAGATGGAGGTGACTTCATAGCCCATGCACTCATGGGTGGTGGCAAAAATAGCGGAAAGGCCTGCCACGGTGCCGCCGTAGTAGTTCACGGCCTCCACAGCGGCTTGCACGGTGTAGCCGGTGGTGATGGAAGCGGCCAGAATGAGCACATGCTTGCCCTTGACCATGGGGGCCAGATTGTCGCGCAGGATGATCTGGCTGCCGGTGGTGTACTCCGGGGTGATCACATAAATGGTCTGGTGGGCGTTCATGTTGGCAAAGCCGTCCTTGGTCAGCTCGTTGGCAAGGCAGGTGCCGATCACCTGCGTGCCGTCCAGACAGAGCACGGTGTCCACAATGGTGCTGTGCTGGTAAGCGGCCACCAGCTCCTTTGCCACGGCCTTGGCCTCGGAAAGGCGGGACTTCTGGGTGGTGACGTCGATGTAATAGTTGATATGGCTGTGGCTGGTAGCAAAGTGGCCCTTTGCTACGCGCAGGAACAGGTTACTTTTTTTGGTGGGAAGCTTTACCATATTGATCATCGAAACAGCACTCCTTTTCAGGTTTTCCGGGTTGCCCCTCAAATGCAAAAAGCACCGCATCGCTGCGATGCTCCTGCACATTTTTATAACACTATTGTACCGGAAAAGAAACCTGTGCACAAGGCATAAATCCACTAAAAAACTTTGTGCATTTTACATGATATCGCCCAAAACTTGGATACAAATGGCTCGCATACGCAAAAAGACCCGCACCATATGGCGCGGGTCTTTGAAAACACAGCGAGATTAGTTGCCCTCTCCAGCTGCAGCACCGAGACCGATTGCCTTAGGCTCAAAGGTCCAGGTTGCATAAACATCGCTGAAAGAATCGGTGACACTGCCGCTTGCATAAATTTTGGGGATGTAGATCACAGAGATCGACTTGGCAGTAGTAAGATCAGTAATACCCTTGAAAGTAACAGTCGGCTTCACGGTCTGATTCTTTTCAAGACCGGAAGCGGAGCCGTTGTCCACAGTGATCGTAAGACCGCTTACACCAGCATAATAACGAATCACGTTACCATCTGCATCGGTAACATTGAGCTGGAAGTGTATGTCTGTGACCTGAAGCTGACCTACCAAGGTGTAAATGTCGAATTTGCAGGTGAGAGATTTATCAGTAGCATTATAAACCGGCTTACTGGTATCGCCCAGCAGAGTGGCTTCACAGATGCCGTCGCCCGGCTTCAGCTTGCTGCCGACCGTGCCGACAGGACGGTTCGGGTTGGAGCAGCCGGTCAGGGAGCCGGAGACTGCCACGGCAGCGGCGGCCAGTGCGGTATATTTCATAAAGTCACGGCGGGAGAATGTATAGGACATGTTCGTTCCTCCTTTAAAAAGCAGATCAGTACGGCCTTGCGGCACTACCTATAAGATAGGCGAAACCGGGCCGGATGTCAATGCCTTTTGGCAAAATAAAATGATGAAATTTTGAGCTGTGACGTTGTTTTGCGACGAAATTTCGTCCTGTGCGGGCCGCGTATCAGGCGCGGGTCACGTCTGCAGCGGTCATGACGAAGGTCATGGTCTTATCCGCTGCAAAGGTGGGCATGTAAGTAACGCTCAGCTGCTGCCAGCCCTTGGGGACCATCAGCATCAGCTGCAGATAGCCGGTACCCTGCGGGGGCAGATTGGTGGAATCCGAGAAGGTCTGAGAGTTGGAGTTGTACAGCGAGATGTTGGCACCGCACTCCACGCTCTGGCCGTCGCAGGAAGCAGAGAAATCGGTAGAAGCTGCTGCCAGTGCGTGGAAGTTTGCATCCACGTTCTCCTGCGGGGGCACGGGATAAGCAGCGTTGATCTCGGCCAGATTCTGTGCGCCGATGTTGAAGGTCTGGTTCTTGGTGCGGTTGACCACGGTGACCAGAACAGCAATGTATTCGTAACCGGCCTGTGCAGGTGCGGTATCAATGTTGAACAGGCTGGTCAGCTGAACGCCAAGGCCGTTCCAGTTGCTGACCTTATCACCGACCTTGACATCCACGATGGTGGCGCTGCCATTCTGCTGGCAGCCGCCCAGCAGGCTTGCTGCGCCCAGAGCAGCAACGGATGCGCCGGTGCACTTGAGGAAGGTACGGCGGGAAATGGAGTGGGACATAAAATAAATCCTCCTTTTGATAGGAAAAACCGTATTCCAGAATGTTCTATTCTGTTTATACCCTTTCTGCCCGAAAGATGCAAGGGTTTTGGGGCTGAATTTACAGCTTTTTCACAGGAATATCACCCTTCGTGGGTAAGGCCCTTCACATGTGTTTCGCTGGTTTTGACCAGATTTAACAGGCTGGGCGTATAAAGCGGGAACTCGCGGGTCAGGCTTTCTGTGGTCATGGTCAGGCAGGCCGGGTCCTTTACGCCCTCGCCGCCGTTCACATCCTGTCCGTCCAGCAGGGCTTCCACGTTGGCTTCGGACATGCGCATCACGGCATCGGAGCAGCCGCGCCAGCGGATGGGATCGATGCTGAACATACTGGCGGCGTTGTGCGGCTCGGCCGAGTACAGCAGGCGGAACATTTTGGCTACGGCCATCATCAGGTAGGCACTCACCTCGGTGGTAAGGGCCTTGCTGTGGCACTGGCCGATCTTGGCGTACAGCACGTTCAGGCTGTTGGAGATCAGCTTTTTGTTCATGGTGGGCAGCACGCTGCCGTGGTAGATGTTGTCCTTCATCTTGTCCGGGTTCGGAAGGTCTTCTGCCGAGAGCATCATGCCGTTGCGCTCTGCACTGCGGCCCAGAAGATAATCGCAGGAAACATTATAATAGTCTGCCACACGCACCACAAAGTCCAGGCCGCATTCGCGGATGCCTTTTTCGTAGTGGGACAGCAGCGCCTGCGAGACGCCAAGATCCTCGGCGGCCTGCTTCTGGGTGATGCCGCGTTCCTTGCGCAGCAGCTTGATGATACGGTTGAATTCCATGATTTTTGGCTCCTCAAAGTTCGATGTAGGGGGACATCCTTGTTTTTGGTTTACAGCAGGTTGATTATACACAACGGAAAACCTTTTGTAAAGCAAGAAAAGTGACGATATTTTTCGTTGATTTTCGTCATTTTTGTCAAAAGACTTGCTCTGGACACCATATCTATGCTAAACTATAGGTATTAACGCATACATTTTGTGGCGTGCGCGGGGCCGCGGCTGCCGCCAAAGAGCAAAAAATCTGGCAGACGACACGTTTTTCTGCCAGATTTTTTCTCCGCAGCGGGTTTTGCTGCCCGTTCCCGTGCCGCCGCACAGCGATAAAGAGAGGCACTATCCATGAAAACGTTCAAGCTTCATCTCATCCGCCACGGCATGACTGCAGGCAACCTGCAGGGCCTGTACATCGGCAGCGGCACCGACATCCCTCTGTGCGACGAGGGCCGCGCGCAGCTCAATGAGCTGAAAGAGCGGTTCGAGTATCCGCAGGTGGATACCGTGTTCTCCTCCCCGCTGCTGCGCGCGGTGGAAACAGCCAACATCCTGTTCCCGGATGCAAAGCACACCTTTACCGTGCACGACCTGCGGGAGGCCGGCTTTGGCAAGTTTGAGAACAAGCCGGTCAAGGAGCTGGTGCACGACGAGGACTTTAAAAAGTGGATCACCCCCGGCTCCGGCTATGTGCCCGAAGGCGCAGAGCCTACCGACCAGTTCCACGCCCGCTGCGCCGAAAGCCTGATGAAGCTGTTTGAGTATATGATCCGCATGGATGTGACCGAAGCAGCCTGTGTGACCCATGGCGGCGTGATCATGAGCATGCTCAGCCAGCGCGCTGTGCCCACCCGCCGCCCGGAGCAGTGGATGGCAGACCCCGGCTGCGGCTACACCGTGCAGACCGATGTGCAGCTGTGGATGCGGGACCGTCTGGTGGAAGCCATCGACATCGTGCCCTTTGGCTATGCCGATACCCTGCGCGGTCAGGCCGAAGCCGAGGAAAACGAAGCCTTTGAGTAAGGATTCGGTTACAGTTTCGGCCCCATCCCTTGACAGAAACAGCACAATCCTTTATTGTATAAGGAAACGATTATTTTAGGAGGAAGTTCCATGTCCCAGTCCATTTCCCGCCGGTCATTCCTGAAATGTGCCGGTTCCGGTGCGGTCAGCCTTGCGGCAGCGCTGCTCACCGGCGTACCTGCAGCGGCGCAGCAGCCGCGTCTTGCAGGCGAACCTGCCCTGCTGGACGGCAAAGCTGCCGTGGAGCTGCTGGGCTATGCCCCTGCGCAGGAAATGGGCAATGTGCTGGTGTACCTCTCGGTGGAAAACCTCTCCGCATCCACCCTGCCGGTGGGCGCAAGCTATCTGCAGAGCCGTGAGGTGTGCACGCTTGGCGACCTGTACAGTATGGGCACCGGCGTTACCGCTGTGTGCGATGGCAAGCCGGTGCGCTGCGGCAGCTTTGCTGCGCCGCTCTACGGCGAGAACGCGGCGGATGCTTCGGTGTTCACCCTGAACCTGACGGCAGGCCGCGGCGCGCTGCTGCACTGCTTCTGCGCAGTGCCGGACAACTGGCAGACGCTGGAGCTGACCTATCACCCGGATTTTGCGGCAGGCCGCAGCGTGACCTTTACGGTCAACCGCAGCACTGACCACGCTGTGCTGGGCGTGGTGCCCACCTCTCCTGCCGAGGTTGGCAGCGTGGTGGATCTGTAAAAGGCCCCTCTCAGGCGCTGTCGCGCCAGCTCTCCCGAAGGGCGAGCTTGGATGTATCTGCCGGTTTCCACCTCAAAAGCTCCCCCTTTGGGGGAGCTGGCATCGCGCAGCGATGACTGAGAGGGTTAGACCCAAAACATAGAAAAAGACCATCTGAGATGCAGTTAAAAATGTCTCAGATGGTCTTTTTTGTTTTGTCAATTCAGCACATTCTGCCCGGCGGAATCCAATACCGTCAGCTCCTGCCCGGTCACGCTGGAGACCAGCGCAATGTAGCTGCGTCCGGTGCGGATGCTCAGCGGCCTGCCGTCGGCATCGTAAAAGGCAAAGGTGGAGTCTGTGCCCTGCGTCCATGTGATGTGCCACAGCTGGCTGCCGTTCAGCCAGACACCGCCGCCAAGGGACAGGTCGTAGTCCAGCGTGGTGCCGTCGTCCCGCAGGCTGGAAGCGGAGTAAAGGACCAGCAGATTGTCGAATTGCGCCTGCGCGCCGGTGTTGGCATCCAGCTGGGCGGTGCCGTCGGCGCGGAGCATCCCGTAGGTGCCGCTGGCCGCATCGTAGGCAAAGCCGGTGGTGCTTTGGGGCGCAAAGTTGATCTGCACCTGTTGGGCATCCCGGGAACTGGGCTCCGGCAGGCGGGGCTCTTTGGCCTGCGGCAGCAGGGCGGGCAGAGCGGAAATGGCAGAGCTGTCCTCGGCAGTGCTGGCCGAGGAGGAAGCGCTGCTGCCGTGGTCGCCCAATGCGCCGGAAAGGTTCAGGCTGCCCAGCACGGAAGCGACCTCCGCGCCGCTGGTATGCCACAGCGGCGCGCCGCTCCAGACATCATCGCAGGAAAAGGCGTTGCGGCCCACTTCCAGCGCGTCCACGGCCCGCAGGTTATAATAATCCAGATAGTTGCGGGCAAACTGCCCTGCACCCCGCTGGATGGGCAGTACTTCCTGCCCGCTGAGCAGCCGCCAGTAAAGGTCCTGCCCAAGGGTCACTGGGCCGACGGTTGGCATGGCCGATACCGAAGGATAAGCCAAGCACAGGCTGGTGGGCTGGCCGCTCTCGGTCAGGGCTTCCAGCACCACCGATGCGCTGCCAATGCCCCACTGTGTGGTGCTGGAAGCGGCGTTGTCGATCACCACGGCGGCGGTGCGTTCGCCGGGATACTGCAGCTCCTGCCCGGTCAGCGGGTCGGTGGGCGCTACACTGTCCGGGGCAGTGGGGCCGGACAGTGCACACCCGCACAGCAGGGCTGTGCACAGCACCGCCGTGCCAAGGGCCAGATTCCAGATGCGTTTCATGCGGTTCCCTCGTTACTGATAGCTGAAGTTGGACCACTCGTCGTCGTCCACGATGGCAAGATAGGTCTTGCCGCGGTTGAAAAGCATCTGCACACCGGTCTTGTCGTAGACCAGCAGCGGATGCTCAGGCGAAGCCTTTTCCCAGCGGCCATGCTGTACAGCGCCGCGGCTGAAATAATAGGCATCGCCGCCGGAGATGTAGCTTACCTGCTGCACATCGCCGGAGTCGCCGGAATAGCGTTCGATGGGAGCAAAGCAGACCAGCAGATTGTCAAAGCTCAGCTGCTTTGCGTTCAGCTCGTCCACGGTGTTTTCAAACTTGCCGGAGATGCGGCTGTACATCTGCATTTTATAGGTGCGGGACTGCGGATCATAGCGGAAGCTGGTCTTGTAGTGGTCCGAGTGGGTGATGCTGACCGTCCTGCCGGATGCTGCACCCTGCATGGCGTTCTCCTCGCCGGTGCGGTAGTCCGCAAAGCAGAAGAAGGTGGTGTCGTAATCGTATTTCAGGCCGATGCCCGCATTGGAAGCGGCCTGCCGGATCTCCTTGCCGGAGGTGAACTCGGTGTGTTCATAGGCCACATCCCGGCCCCGGCTGTCGCGGTGAGCCACATGCGGATGGGTGGGAGTATTAAAGTAGCTCTTGCCGCCGATGTTCAGGCCGGAATAGTTGTATACGCTGATGAATTTGGTGCAGGCGGCGCTCTCACCGTCGTGGTAGTACAGCGCCTGATAGGGCATCAGCAGCTGCAGGAACTGGTCGCGGCCAGAGCGCAGCGGGCCAATCTCCGGGATGGAGTTGGCATCGTGGAACACCGCGCAGAAGCGGGTGATGCCGCCCTCCACCTTGCACTCGATCAGCAGATCGGCAGAGGAAAGGCCGCGCTGCGGACGGGCGTTCTGACGGGAGGTGTTGGAGATGTTGTTCACCATCACGCCCACGATGCGGCCATTGCTGCGCTTGGCCTCACCGGTCAGCGGGTCGGCATCGTAAGCGGGCAGTGCGGCAAGACTGGCAGCGGGCGGCTCGCCTGCTGCCAGCGAGGAAGCAGCCATGGCCTCCGAGGATGCAGCAGAAGAAGCTGCGCCGGAAGAACTGATGCCCAGTGTCTGCTGGAGCCAGCTGGAAAAATTGCTGCCCAGAATGGCACTGCCGGAAGCACTGCAGCTGGAAAGCGCCAGTGAAGCGGCAGCGGCACCGGTCAGGCGAAGAACAGTACGGCGAGTGATCTTCATAGGAAAAACCTCCTGCAAAAAACGTATCGGCGCGGCCCGGCAGAATGCCAAAGCCGGGAAAAAGTTTGCGGGTGCAGCGCGGCGGGGCGCACACTGCCGGGCAGTAAAACGCAGCGCACTGCAGACGGATTTGATTTGATTGTAACGATTCTTGCCGGGTTTGTAAAGAGGAAGTTATCGGGATGAAGCCCCTTCCGCTGCCGACACCGGAGCATCTTCGATCTGCTGCGCGGATGAAAAGCAGAAGCCCACACCGATGCAGGAGCTTTTTGCGCCTTTTTGCCCGGGAACCCTTGCATTTTTGCGCAAGTTGTGGTAATATTATTCGGCAGTATGTTCACTGCGGAAATATGCGCTCGTAGCTCAGCCGGTAGAGCATCTGACTTTTAATCAGAGGGCCAGGGATTCGAGTTCCCTCGAGCGCACCAAAATCCCACGAAGAATCGTAAGATTCCTCGTGGGATTTTCCTTTTATACGCCATTTGCACGGTCTCTGCACGTTTTTTGCACGGTCCGCATTTTTCGTGTCAGATGGAGTAAGTCTGTGAATTACTCTGCAATTCGTGCTATTTTTTGCAATTCAGGTCAGCAGAGCCAGGCGGAGCTGCGCTTTTACGGCAGGGTCTGCGTCCTTCAGAAGCTCCAACAGTGCCGACACGGAGATGGTCGGTTCTGCTTCAACCGGGGCAGCCTGTACAGGTGTTGTTCCCTGTACGGCCTTCACATCACCGCCGGAGATCATCAGTTGGTAAGCAGAGCGCAGGCTGCGCGATGGAATCGCTGAATAGCACAAAGGCATGTTGGAGTCCAGATGTAAAGAAAAAACGGCAAAGCAGATAAAATCCACTTTACCGTTTTATAGCAATTCAACTTCTTCATGCAACAGCAATAGCGTTGAATTGCATATCGCAAATTGCTGGTTTAACGTTCCACTACTTTCTTGCCTTGCGATCAAGAAAGCACGTCTGCTAAACGCTCTACATTGAAAATATAATCGTACACTGCTATAATAAAATTGTGATATTATCACCAAAAATTCAAGATGCAAAGCGTTTGCGATTGGCAAACATTCAGGAGGAACGCATGGTAACAGGAGCCATTAAAAATAAGGTAGACAAAATCTGGACGGACATCTGGGCAGGAGGCATCACCAATCCGCTGACCGTCATTGAACAGCTGACCTATCTCATGTTCATCCGGTCACTGGACGAGAAAGAGCTTGCCACCGAAGATTTTGAGAACATGGCGGGCGAAAAGATGGAGCACATCTTCCCGGCCAGCGAAGCAGGACAGTCCATGCGGTGGAGCCGCTTCAAGGACAAGGACTCCCGCGAAATTTTCCTGACCATGCAGCAGCGGGTGTTCCCTGCCATCAAAAAGATGAAGTATGGCCGTCTGCCGGACTTTGACGCAAACGGCGAACTGGTGGAGATCGCAGACGACCCCACCCGCCCGGACGAGGGCAACACCGCCTTTGCGCGGTATATGGACGATGCCATGTTCCTGATCCCCACGCCGCAGGTGCTGCAAAAGATCATCACCGGGCTGGAGGATCTCTACACCCACGACATTGCCGACCTTGATATGCAGGGCGATTTGTACGAGTATATGCTGGGAAAACTGGCAACGGCGGGTCGGAACGGCCAGTTCCGCACGCCTCTGCATATCATTGATATGATGGTGGAGCTGGTGCAGCCCACGCCGGACGATTTCATCTGTGACCCGGCCTGCGGTACGGCAGGTTTTCTGGTGTCCAGCGCAAAATATGTTCGCAAGCACTATGGGGACGATATGACTCCGGAACAGTGGCAGCATTTTGCCGGGCCGATGTTCGCAGGCTTTGACATGGACCGCACCATGCTCCGCATTTCGGCCATGAACCTGATGCTCCACTCCATCACCAACCCGGATATCGACTACAAAGACAGCGTTTCCAAGCAAAACTCCATTTGCAGCAAGTACACCATTTGCCTTGCGAACCCGCCGTTCAAGGGCACTGTGGATGCCGAGAGCATCAACGACGACCTGAAAGCCGTCACCAACACCAAAAAGACGGAGCTTCTGTTCCTTGCGCTCTTCCTGCGGATGCTCAAAACCGGCGGACGCTGCGCCTGCATCGTGCCGGACGGCGTGCTGTTCGGTTCCAGCAAAGCGCACCAGAGCATCCGAAAAGAACTCATTGAAAACCACCAGCTGCGGGCGGTCATTTCCATGCCCTCCGGCGTGTTCAAGCCCTACGCAGGCGTGTCTACGGCGGTGCTGGTGTTTACCAAGACCGGCGCAGGCGGCACCGATAAGGTGTGGTTCTACGATATGAAAGCCGACGGTTTCTCGCTGGACGACAAGCGCACCGAGGTGAAGGAAAACGACATCTCGGACATCATCGCCCGGTTCCATAACCTTGATGCCGAAACTGACCGCAAGCGTACAGAGCAGAGCTTCTTTGTGCCCAAAGCGGAGATTGCCGCCAACGGGTACGATTTATCCATCAATAAGTACAAAGAGACCGAGTATGTGCCGGTGGAGTATCCCTCGACCACGGAGATCCTTGCCGACCTGCATGAGCTGGAAATGGAGATCACCAAGGGTCTGGCAGAGTTGGAGGAGATGGTGTGATGGCGAAGTTGGGAGAGTGTTTTTCTGTTATCAGAAATGGAGCATCGATAAGGCAAACAGATGGCGCAGGTGGTTTCCCGATTACACGAATTGAAACTATTGCAGATAAGACTATAAATAGAGAAAAATTTGGTTATGCGGGAATTTATGATCTTGCCCAATACAGGGATTATATCCTTCAAGACGGCGATATTCTAATGTCTCATATCAACAGCGAAAAACATCTTGGGAAGATTGCATTATACTCGAAACAAGACGATGAACAAATAATCCATGGCATGAATTTGTTAATGCTTCGTGCAGACACTCAAAAGGTGATTCCAGAATATGCCAAATACTATTTTGAATCACAAAAGTTTCTGAGACAGATTGGACGCATTACAAAAAAATCGGTAAATCAGGCAAGTTTTACTGTTACAGCACTAAAGGAACTTGAAATTCCATTAGCCAGCATTATTGTTCAGCGAGATATCTCTGAAAAGTTAAAGAAAGTAGATTGGCTGGTTTCTCTCCGCAAGCAGCAGCTTGCCAAACTAGACGAACTGGTAAAGGCGCGATTTGTGGAGATGTTTGGTGACCCGGTTGTTAATTCTAAAAGGTGGCCGGTTGAAACTATAGAAAATCATATTGATTTGCTTACAGGTTTTCCGTTTGATAGTTCTGGTTATGTTTCAAAGGGTGTTAATATTTGTGGCGGATTGATTATTATGCCCCAAAAAATCGATTGGAGTGCCTGTAAACACTGGCCCCAAATTACTGGATATGAAGATTACATTTTGCGTCCTAATGACATTGTTATAGCACTTGATCGTCCATGGATTTCTAATGGTTTCAAAATTGCCATGGTTGATAGAGAACATCTACCTGCGTTATTAATTCAGCGAACTGCCAGAATTAGAGCTGTTGATATAAACCAGCACTACCTTATGCAATCCCTTCTTCTCGGAAGGTTCGATAAACATTGTAATATTACAGGGTCGCTTGTACCTCATATATCGCCAAAGGATATAAAGAGTTATTCTGTTATGATTCCTCCGATTGAATTGCAAAATCAGTTTGCCACCTTTGTGGAACGTGTTGACCAGCAGAAGCAGACCGTACAGCAGAGCCTTGAAAAGTTGGAATTGATGAAAAAAGCGCTGATGCAGGAATATTTTGGGTGAGCATAAATGAAATACAGTATAGTTTGTATGATTGGCAGTTGCCAAAGAAACTTAAAAGAAAACGTACCAGAACAAGAAGTGTGCCAAATCAAAAGAGCGATTGCGACTAGTTTTGAATTTATGAATGAAATAGATAATTATACGATGTTGCTTGGAAATTCAAAAGATTTTTTGCAGTATACAAAAGATGGAAATGTCAATCTTGAAAAAATGGAGGAGTTTGCAAATTTAAATCGCTTGTTTATGAATTGGCTAAATACATTTTATGTTTGGGTTGAATATCACGAACGGTATCATAAGATTCTGTTTGGAAAATTAAAAGGAAGATTCTACGACCAATATCCGGAGTATAGGATAACATATTTTCTTCGGCGTTACACAACACATCAAAGCTGGTGTATAACTAAAACTACACTTGCGTTAGACACGGGGATAGTATCATATTTGATTCCTGTGGATAAAATACTTGAAAATGGAGACATGAATAAACAGACCAAAGGTGATTTGAAAAAAGTCCAAAAGGAAAATCAGAACATTGATTCACGAAAACTTGTTGAAAGCACGACGAAAATTATACAAGAATTTCAAGCGGAACTGTGGAAAGAAGAATGGCAGACCGTAAAGAAAAGCTTGAACAGTTTAAAAGGGTATATAATAACGGATGGAGTTGCTTTAAAACCAACCTATATTGTTTCAGATGATGATAACGTTCGCCCCTACTGCATCAGCAATGTGGTCGGATATTTGATTCAGAAAATGAATTCGTATCCAGAACTGAAAGTACTTTTGCATTAATGGTTACAAGGAGGCTATTACATGAAGTTTTTCATCAGCTCGACTTACCAGGACTTGAAAGACATCAGGCGCGTCGCAATTAATACTATTGAAAGCTTGACTGAAAGGAAAACTGCTGAAATTAGTGCAATGGAGGAATTTCCGGCAAGTCAAAAATCAAGCGGAGCTTTTTGCGTTGACCAAGTAAAAGATGCCGATATTGTAATTGGCATATATGGGTATCGCTTTGGTTCCAAATACTATGATGGGCGTTCAATGACGGAAATTGAATTCGATGAAGCGGCGGAGCACGGAGCGACTGTTCTTGCATTTGTTGCTAAGAATGCAGAGAATATAGCGGAGACAGACCAACAGCGTTTTATCAAAAATAAGGTTCATAGTTTAGGTGGTCTGTGCGCGATGTTTGATCCGGATGATTTGGAAGGCTTTGCGGGAACATTAAATAATTCATTGAAAGAGTTTTATGGAACCTTAGAGGGATATAATTATCATTCGATTTGGGACGACATTAATGACTTAAAACAAAAAATTGAGCATGAAGATGATTTCCCCAGATTGTCACCATATGGAGAAAACGAAGAAGACAAAGCACTTGATGATATTGCTTCAAGTGCTGAAGCTCTCTTGAATATGGATGAAGATTTATGTACTGAAAATGATATTGTTTATGATATCGCTCACCATTACTGGCTAAAAATGGATGAAGACCCTGACGTTGATCCCGAAGTTGCCGCAATATTTGAGAATCAAAAAAAGGAACTCCTAGGAAACATAAAGAAGAACAACCATAAAATTGTACTGTGTCATGATTGGACGGTATACGGGATTCCGAATCATTATACGAGGATTTTAATGGCTGTGAATTACTTGAAGTTGTGTCGCGTACAAAGAAAACTCTTAACTAAAGTATGGACTGAAGATTTACGTCAAGAAGTTTTGAAAATCAAAGCATTTTATATTGATGTAATTGAAAACCGAAGTGGTCTTATGGATTGATTGAAAAGGAGCACAATTTTATGTCCAACTTTACCTTTTTGGCAACCAAACCCGAATACTCCCTCTTCGCTAATTCCGCCATCGAGGCCGAGAAAGTGTTCTCCACCTCCCCGGCAATGTGCGCGGTGGGATGCCGGAAGGCGTTGGAGCTGGCGGTGAAGTGGGTGTATGCGGCAGATAAAACCATCACGATGCCCTACAAGGACAACCTGCAATCCCTGCTGCATGAGCCGAGTTTCCGGTTCGCGGTGGACCGGAACGTGTGGAGTGTGCTGCCCAGCATCGTGAAGGCGGGCAATCTGGCGGTACATACGGGGCATAGTGTGTCAGCGGCGGATGCAGTGTTCAGCCTGCGGGGGCTGTTCGACTTCATCCAGTGGGTGGATTACTGCTACGGCACGGACTATGTGGAGCGCTCCTTTGACGAGACAGCCATCCCCGGCGAGAAAGTGGAGCTGGACGAAAAGAAGATCCGGGAGCAGGAAAGCCTGCTGACCCAGAAGGATGCCGAACTGGAAGCCTTGCGCAAGCAGGTGGAGAGCCTTTCGGCGGCGTACACGGCCAGCAAACAGCAGAACCAGCAGAGCCGAAGTTTCACCGCCGCCGACCTGACCGAGGCCGAAACGCGGCGGAAGATCATCGACATCGACCTCAAGGCCATGGGCTGGAAATTCACCGGGCCGGATGCCGATGTGCGCACCGAGTACGAAGTGGACAACATGAACGGCGTGCTGGGGCAGAAGGGCTATGCGGACTATGTGCTGATGGGCAAGGACGGCTTGCCGCTGGCGGTCATTGAAGCCAAGCGCAGCACCAAAGACCCCAACATCGGGCGCAAGCAGGCTCAGCTTTATGCAAACTGTCTGGAGCAGAAGTTTGGCCGCCGTCCGATGCTGTTTACCACCAACGGCTACAACACCTATTTCTGGGATGAGCAGAGCGGCCCGCAGCGTGCCGTGAGCGGGGTGTTCTGCAAGGACGACTTGCAGAAGCTGATGAACCGCCGCACCGAGAAAAAACCGCTGGACACCATCGAAATTGACGATAAAATCACCGACCGCTACTACCAGAAAAACGCCATCCGGGCAGTCTGCGCCCACATCGCGCAGGGCTTCCGGCGCAATCTGCTGGTCATGGCAACGGGCACAGGCAAGACCCGCACCGCATCCAGCCTGACCGATGTGCTGAGCCGGGGCGGTCATGTGACCAACGTGCTCTTTCTGGCGGATCGCACCGCGCTGGTCAAGCAGGCAAAGGACGACTTCAAAAAGTATCTGCCGGACCAGTCGCTGTGCAATCTGTGCTCCTCCAAGGACGATAAGGCCGCGCGCATCGTGTTTTCCACCTATCCCACCATGCTCAACGCCATCGACAACGCCAAGACCAAGGACGGCGTGCCGCTGTTTTCGCCCGCCCACTTTGACCTTATCATCGTGGACGAGAGCCACCGCAGCATTTTCAAGAAATACCGCGCCATTTTTGATTATTTCGATGCGATTCTGGTGGGCTTGACCGCCACCCCGAAAACCGACGTGGACCGCAACACCTACGACTTTTTCGAGATGGAACACGGCATCCCCACCTACGCCTACGATTACGACACGGCGGTCTACACCGACCATGTGCTGGTGCCTTACTACAACTACGAGGTCAAGACGAAATTCACAGAAGAGGGCATCCACTACGACCAGCTTTCACCGGAGGATAAGGCCCGCTACGAGGACGATTTTGCCGAGGACGACACCCTGCCCACCTTCATCCCATCCGAAAAGCTGAACAAGTTCATCTTCAACGCCAACACCGTGGACACGGTGCTGCAAGACCTGATGGAACGGGGCATCCAGACGGCGGGCGGCGACCGCATCGGCAAGACCATCATCTTTGCCCAGAACAAGCGCCATGCGGAGTTTATCCGGGAACGTTTTGGCAAGCTCTACCCGCAGCTGGAGACCCAGTACCCGGGATTCATCCAGCGGGTGGTCTGCGACGACGCCTATGCGCAGTCCATCATTGATGACTTCAAGCAGCCGGATAAGCCGCCGTTTATTGCGGTCTCGGTGGATATGATGGACACGGGCATCGATGTGCCGGAGTGCACGAATCTGGTGTTCTTCAAAAAAGTGCGCAGCAAAACGAAGTTCTGGCAGATGATCGGCCGTGGTACGCGGCTCTGCCCATCCCTTGCCTGCGTGGATGCCATCGACGGCGAATATACGGGCAAACGGCGTTTTCTGATTTTTGACTACTGCGGCAACTTTGAATTTTTCCGTCAGAAACCCAACGGCTACGAGAGCGCGGACACCAAAAGCCTGTCCGAGAGCATTTTCTGCAAGCAGGTGCGGATCGCCGCCGCGCTGCAGGATGGAGTCTATGGGGACGAAAACTACCAGAACTGGCGCAAGATCTTAACGGAGACCTGCCGTGCCGAAGTGGGAGCGCTGAACCCGGAGCTGGTATCCGTGCGGCTGCACCGACAGGCCGTGGAACACTATCAAAAGCCGGAGGCCTTTGTCAGCCTGACCGAAACGGACAAGGGTACGCTGATGAAAGAGGTGGCACCGCTCATCTCGCTGGACGACAAAGATGAAGCCGCCAAGCGGTTCGATAACTTTGTGTATGGCTTGCTGCTCTGTGAACTGGAGGGTCTGCCGGGGCTGAGCCGCGCCCAGAAACAGCTGTGCAATACAGCGGCATTGCTGGAAGGGAAGGCTACCATCCCGCAGGTGCAGGCAAAGCTGCCCCTCATCCAGGAGGTGCAGACAGACGAATTTTTGACCTCGCATGATCTGCTCCGCTTTGAGGAAATGCGGCAGGAACTGCGGGAACTCATCAAGTTTCTGGTGGAGGGCGGCGAGGGGCAAAAACCTGTCTACACGGCCCTTGCCGACCCGGTACTGGAACAGACCGAGGGCAAAGCGCTGGATTCCGGCTACGATTTCGGCGAGTACCGGGAACGTGTGAACCGCTACATCATGGAGCACCGCAGCGATACGCTGGCCATCCACAAGCTGACCCAGAACATTCCACTTTCCCGGGGCGACTATACCGAGCTGGAACATATCTTCACCTGTGAGCTGGGCAGCAAAGAGGACTATGCACGGGAGTTTCGGGATACACCCTTTGGTCTGCTGGTGCGTAAAGTGGCAAAGCTGGACCACGATGCTGCCATGCAGGCATTTTCAAAATTTATCAATGACGAATCGCTGAATGCAAAGCAGATCGCGTTCGTGCAGAAGGTCATTCATTACATCGAGCAGAACGGTTATGTGGAAAGCAAAGCGGTGCTGATGAAACCACCCTTTGACCAACCCATCCTGTTTACCCGCCTGTTTGATGGAAAAACAGGGAGTGAACTGATGGATACGATCAATTCGGTGAAAGAGAATGCCACCCATGTGACCGCATAAAGCGGTAGAATATACTGATAAAAACCGGTATAATACGCTTGAACGATATTGAACTGAATTGCAGGTGATACCATGCCTTTTCCCCTCGACCATTACATTGAAGCCTCTCATGTTGATTACAAGGAACGTCTTGAAGAGAAAAAGCCGCGCAGCTGGCTGAAATCCGTGTCGGCATTTGCCAATACCGAGGGCGGACACCTGTTTTTTGGCGTAAAGAATGGGCCGCGCGAGGTCGTAGGATTGGAAAATCCGCAGGCTGAATAGATTCCCTCGAATCGAATGAAAACGAAAAAATGCCCGCTCACCGTGGAGATCCGGCTCCATCGGTGGGCGGGCATATCCAATAAAACACCAGGATACTATTATGCTTTTCGTACTTCAGCTGGGATCTTGTTCTGGCTCAGATATCCCACAGGGAGGGCGCAGAGGTGGAAACTGCGGCGGCACCTGCGCGCATGGCGGCCATGACATCGGCTTTGTCCCGCAGCAGGCCGCCTGCAATGACAGGCACCTGTGTGCGGGCGCTGATCTCGGCGATGACCCGGGGCATGATGCCGGGAAGGATCTCGACAAAATCCGGCTTGCCCTGCTCCAGCTGACCGGACAGGCTGGTCAGCGAGAGGGAATCCAGGATGAATGCCCGCTGGACGGTCAGCAGGCCGCGGTGGCGCGCCCGGCGGATCAGAGTCGGGCGGGTGGAGATGATGCCGTCCGGGTGGCATAGGGCGTTGAGGGAGTCCACCGCGATCTCCCGCGACGAAAGGCCGTCCACAAGGTCGATGTGAACCACGGCCAGTTTTCCGGCATCATGTATGCGGTGCACCAGACTGTCTACGGTGAGCAGGGTGCTCGCCAGCAGAAAAACGGCGCTGCAGGGCGAGGCCAGCGCAGCAGTCAGGGCTTCATCCGTTTTCACGGCGGCGATCACCGGTTCGTTCAACAAAGTTTCGGCAAGAGGATGCATTGGGTAAGACTCCTTTCGAGCCAGATTTACAGAGATAGGGAGCAATCAGAAGATACGGCCCTTTCAGAAAACTCTAAAAGGGCCGCACCATGCGCAAACCAAGTTTATAAAAAATTGAGGGATTTGTAAAGAGGATTAAAGAGGCATTATTTATGTGCCTGCACGGCTGCATTATTTTTCTTCAGTAGTACAGCGCATGCTATGGTAACTACAAAGCCGATCGCGATCAGTGCGTAGACCAGAGCAGTGCCAGCGTACTGTGTTCCGGGGGTGTGCACGCGAATCTCGCAGATGCCCCACTCGCTGACAGCTGCAAAAACGCCGCAGAAGATGCCGCCAAGGTAGGGATTGCCCGTGTGCTGGTACAGGAGACGACAAATCAGGATCGCAACAAAGATGAAGCCGGGCAGCGCATACACTGCAGTTGCGGCAGAAGCCAGACCGCCGAACATCGGGTTCGAGCCGGTAGCCTTGAAGATGCCGTAAACGTAGCAGAGGATGAACAGAGTGGGAACCGATGCGATAAAGCTGATCAGAAGGTTAGAAAGCAGCTTGTTTTTGCCGAGCGCCGTGCTAAAGTTAAAACTGTTGACGCTGATGGACATGACAATGTAGTACACGAGATACATGGGTACAACAAGGAGCATACCCGGGATGCGGTTGGCTCCAAACTTCATAAAGCCCCAGTAAACGATCAGGAAGTTCACATCCACAAAATAGTCGACGGCAAAAACCATCAGGATCAGGGCAAAGACTGCAAGCAGGGCCGCGCCGATGGATTTGAGGAGTGCATGCCCGGAAATAGCGATGCCGGTATTCCGGAAGGAGAAACCGTGTTTTTTGCCGTAGGCCATGTACCACACCGTGCACAGAACAAGAGTCAGTGCGCCGCACAGCAGAGAGATCAGGCCGTGGTACGCAGGGTTGGCCGAGTGGAAAAGTGCATCACGGTAAGATGCCAGTCCCTGCTTGTTCAGGAATCGAATAATGAGGATGGACAGGACGGCACCGATGATCTGGATGCCCCAGAACCATGCAACTGCGTTCTTATCGCCAACTGGGCGAAGGTCCTGCTTGCCATTGTCGGCACACTGGAATGTCTTGACGGAGTTGACCAGCCAGACCATCAGAGACCCGGCAAACAGCAGCAGACCGGACAGGGCGATGATCTTGAAGATGTTCCAGATGGTATAGGTGTAGCTGCTGGCGCTCAGAGCAGTGCCAGTGGGCATAACACGGTTAAAGAAGGTCAACACACGGTTCATGACCAGCGGGGACCACCAACCAGCCATATGCGTCTCGTTAGAAACAAAGATCTGGCGGCTTCCGATCTTTCCGCCGTAATCCTGCTCATAAACGGTCTCTGCCACGCGCTGTTCACTGGTGGTTGCGGGGTCGATACCGAAATACAGGAAGGACTGTGCACTGTTGTTGATCACATATTCTGCCGGGCTGGAAAGGTTGGCTGCATACTTGTTGGCGTCGTTGGAATAGGTACCGTTATCATTAGCTTTTTCCGAGAAGAAGAACTCGTCGTTCTTGTCTGCGAGAACTGCGACATCTCGGGCACCGTAAACATCGGTGTAGCCCTCGCTGTTACGCACGATGGGATCGCTGTGGATCAGGAAAATGGCCTTGACAACATTCAGACTGTCGTTATCGCACTGCAGTGCTTCGCCAGCTGCCTTGCCACCGCGGGAGTAGCCCAGCAGCGAAACTCGGTCGGTATCAACGTAGGGCAGAGTCACGCCGTAGCGTACCGCATCATAAAGGCCGCGGCCCTGGGTGAGCCATTCGGAGTCCGGCAGAGGTTCGCTTTCGCCCATGCCGTACATATCCACGCCGATCGCAACATAGCCGCGGCGGGCGAGCTCAATGCAGTAATGCTGCATTTCTTCTTTGTTGTTGTTTCCGCCATGCTGTACAAAAATAGCGGGCGCAGGCGTTTCAGCGGTGGCGTTTTCCGGAATATAAACATCCATCGCAAGGGTATGACCGGATTCGGATTCAATGGTAACGTTCCGGATGGTCGTTTTGCCGGAGTTCGTCTGTAAAATGAAAGAACCGGCAATGCCTACGATGATGAGCGCGATGCTGACGATGAGACTGATCAGCGGCCTTGAAAGTTTTTTCTCGTTCATATGGGGGACCTCCTTTTTTGAATCTGATTTTTCCGTAATAAAAATGGGGACACACTGCATCTGGACGATACAGTGCATCCCCATCTCACTTCTCTTGGGATGCTTCTAGTATAGCGCTTTGTAACAAAATGTCAATAGAAAATAAACAATTAAAAAATATTTTGTGCGTGAACCATAAAGTCGGGCGAAAACGATCAATGCTCTGCCCAGTCGCAGCTTCGGCCAACAGCCTTGTGCCAGCCGGCCAGCAGACGGGTGCGCTCGGCCTCGTCCATCTGCGGGGCAAAGGTCATATTGCAGTGCCACAGGCTGCGGATCTCGTCCCGGTCCTTCCATACGCCGGTGGCAAGGCCCGCCAGATAGGCTGCGCCCAGAGCGGTCGTCTCCCGGATGGCCGGGCGCAGCACGGTCTTGTTCAGGATATCGGCCTGGAACTGCATCAGGAACTGGTCACGGGATGCGCCGCCGTCCACCTTCAGCGAGGTGATGGGCACGCCGGTGTCCTTTTCCATAGCAGCCACAAGATCGGCGCTCTGGTAGGCAATGGACTCCTCTGCCGCGCGGATGATGTGGTTCTGGGTGGTGCCGCGGGTGATGCCCACGATGGCACCGCGGGCGTACATATCCCAGTACGGTGCACCCAGACCAGTAAAGGCCGGCACGATGTAAATGCCGCCGTTATCCGGCACCTTCTGGGCATAGTATTCCGCGTCGCGGCTCTCCTGGATCATGCGCAGGCCGTCGCGCACCCACTGGATGACGGCACCGCCCACAAAGACGCTGCCCTCCAGCGCGTACTCCACCCTGCCGTTCAGGCTGATGGCGATGGTAGAGATCAGGCCGTTCCGGCTGCGGCAGATGGTATCGCCGGTGTTCATCAGCAAAAAGCAGCCGGTGCCGTAGGTGTTCTTGGCCTCGCCCTTGCCAAAGCAGCTCTGTCCGAACAGCGCAGCCTGCTGGTCACCGGCAATGCCGGCCACCGGGATCTGCACACCGCACAGATCGGTGGTGCCGTAGACCTCGCTGGAATCCGTCACGCGGGGCAGGATGCAGCGCGGGATATCCAGCGCTTTGAGCAGGGTGTCATCCCAGTCCAGCGTGCGGATGTTATACAGCATGGTGCGGCTGGCGTTGGTGCGGTCGGTGACGTGCACTCTGCCGCCGGTCAGCTTCCAGACCAGCCATGTGTCCACAGTGCCGAACAGGATCTCCCCTGCCTCGGCGCGCTCCCGCGCACCGGGCACATTGTCCAGGATCCACTTGATCTTCGTTGCGGAGAAATAGGCATCGGGCATCAGGCCGGTGTTCTCCCGGATGTAGTCTGCCATGCCGGGCTGCTGCAGCAGTTCATCCACCAGCGGAGCCGTGCGGCGGCACTGCCAGACGATGGCATTGTAGATGGGGCGGCCGGTGGCCTTTTCCCACAGGATGGTGGTCTCCCGCTGGTTGGTGATGCCAATGGCGGCGATATCGTGGGCATCGACACCGCTCTGGGCCACCACCTCGTTCATGACTCCATACTGGGTGGACCAGATCTCCATGGGGTTGTGCTCCACCCAGCCCTGCTGCGGATAGATCTGCTCAAACTCGCGCTGCTGCACCGCAATGATATTCTGCTCATTGTCGAACAGGATGGCACGGCTGCTGGTGGTTCCCTGATCCAGCGCCAGAACATATTTTGTACTCATGCTTTTGCTCCCTCCGTATCGTTTCAGGAGTGTGTATCACAGATTTCGCGTTGCCACAACGTCCACGCCGGTGCCGCACACATCTGCCAGCACAACCTGTCCGGTGCGGACGGGGGCGTGCAGGGTGACGCGGTCCAGCGCAGCCATGACCTCGGTCATCTTCTCTTTAGGCACGGCCTGCGCAGTTTTTACCGGGCAGCGCGGGTACAGCCCACCCTCCACCCGCACGGTGCTGGTGAGGATGCGAGTGGGATGGGTCAGCTCTTCCCTGCCGTAGGCGGCACCGTTGGGGCAGGCGTTTCCAGTTACATTATAATCATTTTCCGGGTCTACCTGCAAGTGGCAGCCGCAGGGACAGCAGATGCAAATGACTTCTTTGATACGGCTCATTCTGCAATAACCTCCTCTACCGCAACGGTCAGCGGGCCGTCTGCTTTTTCCAGCAGGACTTTTGGCAGGGCGATGTGCTCCATCTCACCGGGTGCCATGCGCTGGCGCTTGAACCGGGCCAGCTGCCTGCCGCCGCAGGTCACGGTGATCTGGCTGGGGCCGTAGTTCTGCCGCACACGGAAGGAAATGTTCACGCTCCTGTCCACATCAGCGGGGCGCACCCGCTGCGGCACGGTGTAGCCCACGCCATTGCCCGGAACAAGGTCAAGCACAACCGTATCGGCGGCTTCGCCCTTCAAAACATAGGCCGCCGCAGAAGCACCGGCAAGGTCGCTTTCGCCCGAAACGAAGTCCACCAGATCATGCACGTGCACCACATTGCCGCAGGCGAACACGCCGGGGATGCCGGTCTCCATATTCTCGTAGACCACTGCGCCCTTGGTGTGAGGGTCCATGGGGATGCCCGCCTGCCGGGTCAGCTCATTTTCCGGGATCAGGCCAACGCTGAGCAGGATGGTGTCCACATCAAATTCCATCTCGGTGCCCGGGATGGGGCGGCGGTTTTCGTCCACCTTGGCAACGATGGCCTTTTCCACGCGGGCCTTGCCCTGAATATCCACGATGGTATGGGACAGATACAGGGGGATGTCGAAGTCCTGCAGGCACTGCACGATGTTGCGGGTCAGGCCGCCGGAATAGGGCATGACCTCCACGCAGGCCAGTACTTTGGCACCTTCCAGCGTCATGCGGCGGGCCATGATCAGGCCGATGTCGCCGCTGCCGAGGATGAGCACCCGCTTGCCTACCAGATAGCCCTCCATGTTGACATAGCGCTGGGCCGCACCGGCGGTGTAGATGCCGGCGGGGCGGGTACCCGGGATGCCAATGGCACCGCGGGTGCGCTCCCGGCAGCCCATGCAGAGGATGATGCTTCTGGCTTCCAAAATCTGATAGCCCTTTTCCCGGCTGACGCAGTGGATCTTTTTGTCCGGGGTGACGTCCAGCACCATCGTGCCCAGCTCCACCCGGACACCGGTGGAGCGCAGCAGTTCAATGCAGCGGCCTGCGTATTCCGGGCCGGTGAGCTGCTCGCCAAAGCGGTGCAGGCCGAAGCCGTTGTGGATGCACTGGTTCAGGATGCCGCCCAGCTCGTTGTCGCGCTCTAAGATAAGGATATCGCGCAGACCATGCTGCCATGCGCTGTAAGCTGCGGCAAGGCCTGCAGGGCCGCCGCCGACGATGACCAGATCAATCATGGTGCTCTTCCTCCTGCTTGGTTTCGCACAGTAAGACGTTGGTGCCGGCCTTATCCTGCAGCACGTCCAGCGGACTGATGCCCAGCGTTTTGCTGATCAGCTCCAGCACGCGCGGCCCGCAAAAGCCGCCCTGACAGCGGCCCATACCGGCACCGCAGCGGCGCTTGACACCGTCAATGGTGGTGGCGGGGATCTCTTCGTGCAGAGCGTCCAGAATTTCGCCCTCAGTAATCGTCTCACAGCGGCAGATCACGCGGCCATAGGCGGGTTCCTTTGCAATGAGCCGGGCTTTTTCTTCGGGCGGAAGCTCCTTGAAGCGCACCCGGGTGCGGCCATCCCTGTAATCCGCCTTGGGGGCGGGCAGATCGCCGTGAGCTTCCAGAATTTTGACGGCTTCTCTGGCAACGGCCGGTGCACTGGAAAGGCCGGGCGATTTCATACCGGCCAGATCGATGAAACCGGGCGCGCCTTCCGCTTCGCCGATAACGAAGTCGCCCGTGTCCACATTGGCACGGACACCCGCAAAATTGCGGATGGACTCGCTGAAGCGGATGTTCGGCACGCTGCGGCGCGCTGCGGCGCTGACGAAGGCCAGCCCGGCGGCGGTGCAGGCGGTATCGTCTCCTTCCACGGGGTCGGCGTTCGGGCCGACGATCAGGTTGCCGTGGACGGTGGGGGCCACCAGAACGCCCTTGCCGTTTTCGTTGGGGCACTGGAAGATGACGTGGTGCACACGGCTGCCCTCGGATTTATCCAGCAGGTAGTATTCGCCCCGGGTAGGCTGGATGGTAAATTTGTGGGGTGCGGCCATATCGTGCACGGCCTGCGCCGAGATGCCTGCCGCATTGATGATATAGCGCGTTTCCACAATTCCGGAGGGGGTGGTCAGCGCCCAGCCGCCGGCGGTCTTTTCGATGCGGGTCACAGGGCAGCTGCGGTGCAGCTCCACGCCGTTGCGCACAGCCACTTCTGCCATTGCCAGCGCAAACTCCCACGGGCTGACGATGGCGGCGCTGGGCGCATACAGCGCGCCAACGACAGTGGGGGCCAGATTCGGTTCCATGGCAAACGTTTCCTCTGCGGAAAGCAGCCGGATGCCCGGCACGCCGTTGGCGATGCCGTTCTCATACAGTTTCTGCAGGTGGGGCAGCTCTTCCGGGCTGAGGGCCAGCACCAGACTGCCGCACTGCAGGTACGGCACATCCAGCCGGGCGCAGATCTCCTTGGCCAGTGCGGACCCCTCCACGTTGAGCCGCGCCATCCGGGTGCCCGGTTCGGGGTCGTAGCCAGCGTGCAGAATGGCACTGTTGGCCTTGGTGGTGCAGTCTGCCACGTCATTTTCAGCCTCGAAAATGGCGGTCTGCAGCGGGTAATGGGACAGCTCATAGGCGGCTGCCGCACCAATGACACCGCAGCCGATAATTGCTACATCCAGCATAAAAACCTCCTGATCGCTCCGTTTGCCGAATAAAAGAAAAAGAGCAGGACAAACAAAAGGGCCTTTCGACTCTCCCCTTGCTTGTTCTGCTCGATCCTCTGAACAAACTTTTATTGTCTTTATGATAATGCGATCTGCACAAGATGTCAAGCTTTTGTTGAAAATTTAAAGCTCATTTTTACCTGTGCGGCTTTTTCCTGCTTTTTGCGGGCGCGGAGGCTTTTGGCAGAGCACGGCCTGCTGCAGCATGGCCTGCAGCGCTGCGCCCGGCCACAAGGCCGGAGCCGAACGCCCAGTGCAGGTTAAAACCGCCGCAGCTGCCTGCGCAGTCCAGCGTTTCGCCCACAAAGTAAAGGCCCGGACAGCCCTTGAACTGGAAGTGCTGATCCACCTCCCGCAGGGCCAGCCCGCCGCCGGTGGTCTGGGCCTGCTTCCAGCTGCAGGGGGTCAGCCCCTCAAAGCGCCAGTGCTTGGCGGTGTGGGCCAGCTTCTGCCACTGTGCGGCGGTGAGCACGGCAGGCGCGTCGCTGTCCTGCAGCCCGGCGGCAGACCACACAGTACGGCCCAGCTTCTGGTTCAGCAGGCCCAGCCAGAAGTCAGCGGCGCTGCCCCCTGCCGTCTGGGCGGCGTGGGCCGCAAACAGGCTGGCAAGTGCGGTTTCGTCCACTGCCGGGAAGAGGTCCAGCTCCACGGCAGGAGCCTTGGGGCCGCGGCCCGGGGCCAGCAGGCCGGACAGCTGCATGATGCAGATGCCAGAAAGGCCATAGTCGGTGAACTGTACCTCGCCGGTCTCTGCGGCCAGCACACGGCTTCCGTCCAACAGGGAGGCCGCGGCCTTGGCGCGGATGCCGGCCAGAGTCTTGTTGGGCTTTGCGCACTGCAGGGCGGTCAGGCAGGGGTACAGCGGCTCCACCCTGCCGCCGCACTGGGCGGCGAACCGGGTGCCAAAGCCGTCGGTGCCGAACTGCGGCCCTGCCTCGCCGCCCATGGCGCAGATGACGGCATCGGCGCGCAGTGTTTCGGCAGAGCCCTCTGCCGTCTCGAACTGCACGGCGTAGCCGCTGCGGCTCTGGCTCAGGGTGCGCACGGTGCAGCCGGTGCGCAGCTGCACATGGTGCTGCGCAAGGTGGTGCTCCAGCAGGGCCAGCACGTCCGCCGCCTGATTGGAGTACGGATACACCCGGCCCGCCTCGTCGGTGCGGGTGTAAAGCCCCAGCGCACGGAACCAGCGCAGCGGGTCGGCGGTATTTACGGCATCCAGCAGCGGACGAAGTGCTGCCGGGTCGGCAGTGAAATACAGCTCCGGTGCAATGCCGGTGTTATCCAGATTGCAGCGGCCATTGCCGGTGGCAAGCAGCTTTTTGCCCGGCTTCGGGTTGCGCTCCAGCACAATGACCTGTGCAGCGGGGGCACTTTGTGCCGCCGCCAGCGCGGCTGCAAGACCGGCGGCACCGCCGCCCAGAATGAGGATGTTCGGCATCCGGACACCTGCCTTTCTCAGTAGAATTTTAGGGTCTGTCTTCATAAGCGGGGTGCTGTGCTTATGAAAATGGCTTTTTGTATCATTGTAGCAGAACCCTGCCGGAAACGCAACGAAGAGGCAGCTTTCCGTGCAGGTCTTTTTGCGCGGGGGCAGCAGGTATAAATGGCTCGGCCTGACAGATACTAGTGCTGCAGGCATTTTTAAGGAAACGGAGGAGCAAAAACATGAAAGCAACAGGAATCGTGCGCCGCATCGACGAGCTGGGCCGGGTGGTGATCCCCAAGGAGATCCGCCGCACCCAGCGCATCCGCCGCGGCGACCCGCTGGAGATCTTCACCACGGGCGACGGCGAGGTGATCTTTAAAAAGTATTCGCCCATTGGCGAGATGAACGCAGTAGCGGCCCAGTATACCGAGGTGCTCAGCAAAAGCTTTGCGCTGACCGCACTGGTGGCCGACCGCGACCGCATCCTGACGGTGAGCGGCTCCGGCCGGCGGGAGCTGGCCGACCGCAGCATCAGCCAGCCGCTGGAAAAGCTGATGGATGGCCGCAGGCTGTACCAGAGCGAGGGTATTGCCGAAAAGTGCATCCTGCCCTGCGAAGGCTCGCCCCGAGCAGTGCTGTGCGCCGCACCCATCATTGCGGCGGGCGATGTGACCGGCGTGGTGGCCCTGCTGACCGAAGACCGCACGGCCACGCCGGATGCCGCCCAGCTCAAGGCCGTGAATGTGGCAGCGGCATTTCTGGCAAGGCAGATGGAAGAGTGAAAACACCGCCGCCCGGCCTGTGGAAGCAAGCCGGGCGGCGGTGTACATGAAAGGATGAATGTGAGGATGATTATTTGATGGTCACGGGCACTTTTTTCAGGCTGTTCCATGCGCGGATGATGCGTGCATTGGTCACCTTGGTGTCCGGGCCGAAGGTCGCACCGTGGTCGGAGAGCAGACCCTGCTCTGCACACCAGCGGGCGGCTTTCTGCTGCTCGATAGCGTCAGCGGGGATATCGGTATACAGGGCGGTGCTTACGGGGTCGGGCTTACCGGCAGTCGTCCACAGGACGGTGGCCAGCTCCTGCCGGGTGGAGGGGATAAAGCCGTCCGGCAAAACATAGTGCAGGTACAGGGAAGAACCGCAGACATAGGTGACATAACCCAGACCTGCAGTGCCCAGCACGATGCCGAGCGCGGCTGCGCCGGAGGAGAGACCCGGGTCAAGCTCGCCGCCGGGTTCGCCCGGTGTGGGCTCTTCGGTCACCAGCACGATGGACGCCGGCTGGTATACCTCAATGGTGTAACTGCCGTCATTATTTAGCTGTACTTTATCGGTTCCCATAATGGATACGTCGCCTGCAAGGCAGTCGGTCAGTGGGGCAGCGGTCTTTACGGTAATGGTGTTGGGCTGCGCAGGTGATCCGCTGGGCACATAAAGCGTTTCGTAGCCTTCAGACCAGCCTTTGTTTACAGGCACTTGGAAGGCTCTGCCATCCTGATCGCTCACAGAGGTAAAGGCAATGTCGTTGCCTTCCCGCAGAGCGGGCTTGTTCACAAAGTAGCCGCCGGTGATGGAAAGATTGGACGGGCTGATGGTGCTTATAGCCGCAGCGTTGGTAAACAGGCCGCCGCTGATGCTAAGCATAAGCATGCCGGAGTAATCTTCTGCGGCAGAAACCTTTCCGTAAAACAGGCCGTCGGTGATGGTGGGGGAGTACGCATTGAGCTCTATATCCTTTTTAAAGGTTCCACCCTCAATTGTGGCCACTTCGGTGGACTCGTTCATCTCGACAACTTCCTCAAAGGTGCCGCCGGAGATGGTTCGGAAGTTAGCCACCTTCCCTTGGAAGATGCCGTCGGAGATGGTTTTGGAGTTGGTCACAGACTTTTGGAAGGTGCCGTTGGAGATGGTGCCGTTATTGCTGGTTTTACCGCCGACGGTGCCGCTGTTAAATTCGGCATCTTTACTAATATAGAGTTTTGCCTGCAATGCGCTTTCAGCCTCGGCCTCCGAGGAGGGCTGCAGGGCAAAAACGCCATTGTACAGCCAACAACCGGAGTCAGCACTGTAGTACCAATTGCCAAAGTTACCCTCGCTTGCGGGCTTGCCAGCGGCGTTCAGCTGGATGGTAGTAATGCTTTCGGCGGTGCCGTTTTCTGCGTCCAGATCACGGCTGCTGCGGGTGGCGGCTTCCTCCTCGGTGCTGTGGGAGGCGTCTGCCTCCTGTACAAGGGATGCAGCCTTTTTGGCCGTGGTCAGGGCGGGTGCATCGAACACCGGGGCGGCGGCCAGTGCAGACACCGGCAGCAGGGACAGCAGCATACTGCCGGTAAGCAGGATGCTCAGGATACGTTTTGCTTTCATTGTTTTCGCTCCTTTCGTGTGTTTTTACGGGGGTATCATTGCTATAAATATACCAAAAACCGGGCAAAAAGAAATTCTGCACGAATGGGGGTCGAAACTGCGCGAATGGCTGAAAAATGGGGGAAAGTAGTACCTATTAGGATAAAGCTCCCCCCTCGGGGGAGCTGGCACGCCGTCAGGCGTGACTGAGAGGGTTCAGCCCCGCCCCGCCTGAGAGGGGGCACACCCCCTTTATGACAGAATTATGAATCTTTTAAAACATTTTTCCAAGGGGCTTGACAGCACCGGAAAATTGGCTATAATGGTCTTAGCACTCAGGAACAAGGAGTGCTAAACAAACAAAGCGAACGCAAAAAGGAGGCAGGCGCTATGACGATGGATGCACGCAAGCAGCGAGTCTTGCAGGCGATCGTGGCGCTGTATGGTCTCGAAGGCGAGCCCGTTGGCAGCAGCGTGCTGGCAAACTACTTTGACATGGCAGTTTCCAGCGCAACGCTTCGCAATGAGATGGCGGCGCTGACAAAGCTGGGTCTGCTGGAGCAGCCCCACACCAGCGCAGGCCGCGTGCCCAGTGCCAAGGGCTACCGTTACTACCTTGATAATCTGCTGACCGACGATCAGCCGCTGGATCGTGTGAGCCGCGCCCGTGTGGATGCGGTGTTCGCAAGCCTCGACCATGAGCCGGAAAAGCTGGCCGCAGGTGCCGCCAAGGCGCTGGCCGCCATCAGCGGCTGCACCGCCGCCATCAGCACCCCGTGCGCCGAGGATCTGTGCATCGCCCACTATGAAGTGGTTCAGGTGGGCCGCAGCGCAGCGGCTGTGCTGGCCGTTACCACGGCCGGTTACGTTCGTACCCGTGTGGCACGGGTGCGCACCGGTCTTTCCCGCGAGAATGCGGCAGCACTTGCCGCACTGCTCAACCGCAACCTCACCTTTGTAGCGCCGGTGGATCTTTCCACCCGGCTGCTGGCAGAGCTGTGCAGCCAGATCGACCCGGAGCTGGTGCCCGTTATCAGTGCAGCGGCTGCCATCCTGCAGGATTCCGTCAAGCCCCACGTATTTCTGGGCGGCGAGCAGTATCTGCTGGACTGGCCTCAGCTGGACGGCAAGGTGGGCGACATCCTCACACTGCTGAACGACGAGGAGCAGGCCGCTGGCCTGATCGCACCTCCGGCAGAACGCAGTGAGAGCGTGCTGCTGGGCGAGGATCTGGAACCGCAGATCCCGGGCCTGTGCATCGTGAGCGACCGGTATCTGGTGGGCGGAGGCCTGTGGGGCTCCATCGCACTGATCGGCCCCACCCGGATGCCCTTCCAGAAGCTGATGCCGCTGCTGCATTACTTTGCAGATCAGCTGGGCGAGGGCATGAGCGGCAAACGAAAAGACACCCCGCAGGCTGCCGTACCGCGGCGGACTGTGATCTATAAGGAGGATCTGGAATGAGCGAAGAAGCAAAAAAGACGGCTCCGGCTCAGGAAGCGGAGCAGCCCGAAACGGCTCCCGAGGAAAAGGCCCAGCAGGCAGCACCCGAACAGGAACCTGCTGCTGAGGCTGCCGACCCGAAGGATGACAAGAAGAAGGACGGCGGCTGGTTCAACAAGAAGGCCCGTGAGCTGGAAGCCGTAAAGGCAAAGCTGGATGCTGCCGAAGCCAACGCCGCACAGGCCAAAGACCAGCTGCTGCGCATGGCAGCAGAGTACGAGAACTACCGCAAGCGCTCCACCCGCGAAGCCGACCAGAAGTTCAACGATGGCATTTCCTTTGCGGTGAACCAGATCATTCCCATTCTGGACACGCTGGAGATGGCGGCCAACGCCCCCACCACCGACGAGAACTACAAAAAGGGCGTGACCATGACGCTGGACAAGGCCGCCAAGGCGCTGGATGCCCTCCATGTGGAGGAGATCGAGGCGCTGGGCAAGCCCTTTGACCCCAACTTCATGAACGCGGTGCAGCAGATCCCCGCCCCGGACGGACAGGAGAGCGGCACCGTCATCACGGTCTACCAGAAGGGCTACAAGCTGGGCGATAAGATCGTCCGCCATGCGACCGTTGTAGTGGCCGAATAACAAAGCAGAAACCCGAAAGGGTTTTGAATATAACATCCGCTTACAAACATTTGAGCATCACATAAACAATAAGATTTGTTCTTTCGAGAGGAGTTTTCATTATGAGTAAGATCATTGGTATCGACCTTGGTACTACCAACAGCTGCGTGGCT
>ENA-UEQB01000012-UEQB01000012.1-human-gut-metagenome-genome-assembly--contig:-NODE-12-length-147373-cov-16.526002_pt1 | contig 147373 bp, 133 predicted proteins | sample MGYA00242901_ERZ507918 | MGnify/ENA primary metagenome ERZ507918 (study PRJEB26167, sample SAMN06115405) | human gut metagenome | host: Homo sapiens | place: China:Sichuan | collected 2016-04-06... | reverse complement strand
GCGGGTCGGAACTTACCCGACAAGGAATTTCGCTACCTTAGGACCGTTATAGTTACGGCCGCCGTTTACTGGGGCTTCGGTTCGATGCTTCGATTGCTCTAACATGTTCCCTTAACCTTCCAGCACCGGGCAGGTGTCAGCACCTATACGTCAGCTCTCGCTTTCGCAGATACCTGTGTTTTTGCTAAACAGTCGCTTGTGACTATTCTCTGCGGCCTGCTCTCGCAGGCACCCCTTATCCCGAAGTTACGGGGTCATTTTGCCGAGTTCCTTAACAAGGGTTCTCCCGTTCGTCTCAGGATTCTCTCCTCGCCCACCTGCGTCGGTTTCCGGTACGGGTACCTTTGGATGTACTAGCAGCTTTTCTCGCCAGCGTGAACTCACTCGCTTCCCTACTGAAATTTCGGTCCGCATCACACCTCAGCTTGTAGGGTTGCGTACTTCACTACAACCCAACCTTGATGCTTGCACAGGGTTGACCATCACCCTGCTCGAGTTATCCTTCTGTGTCACTGCTTCATTCCATCGGTAGTGCAGGAATCTACACCTGCTGTCCATCGCCTACGACTTCCGTCCTCGGCTTAGGCCCCGACTTACCCTGGGCGGATGAACCTTCCCCAGGAAACCTTGGGCTTTCGACGGGCATGTTTCTCGCATGCCTCTCGCTACTCATACCGGCATTCTCTCTTGTGCAGTGTCCACCGTGCCTCTCGATACGGCTTCTGCCTCTGCACATTGCTCCTCTACCGCGCATCCTTTCAGATGCACCCATCGCTTCGGTGTCACGTTTAGCCCCGGACATCTTCGGCGCACAATCACTCGACCAGTGAGCTATTACGCACTCTTTAAATGTGTGGCTGCTTCTGAGCCAACATCCTGGTTGTCTGTGCAATTCCACATCCTTCTCCACTTAACGTGAACTTGGGGACCTTAGCGGTTGATCTGGGGTGTTCCCCTTTTGCCCGCGGAACTTATCTCTCGCGGACTGACTCCCATGGTCTGCATTGTATGGTATTCGAAGTTTGATAGCGTTTGGTAGGCTTTGTGGCCCCCGCGCACATTCAGTGCTCTACCCCCATCAATGATCCATGAGGCTAGCCCTAAAGCTATTTCGAGGAGAACCAGCTATCTCCGGGTTCGATTGGAATTTCTCCCCTATCCACAAGTCATCCCCGCCTTTTTCAACAGACGTCTGGTTCGGTCCTCCATGGAGCTTTACCTCCACTTCAACCTGCTCATGGATAGGTCACCCGGTTTCGGGTCTACGTCATGCAACTATCGCCCTGTTCAGACTCGCTTTCGCTTCGGCTCCGAACCTTCAGTTCTTAACCTTGCTGCATAACGTAACTCGCCGGTCCGTTCTACAAAAAGTACGTGATCGTGCCTTGCTCGCACTTTCACTGCTTGTAAACACAGGGTTTCAGGTTCTTTTTCACTCCCCTCCCGGGGTTCTTTTCACCTTTCCCTCACGGTACTATGCGCTATCGGTCACCAATTCGTATTTAGGCTTGGGAGGTGGTCCTCCCGGCTTCCCACCGGATTTCTCGTGTCCTGCGGTACTCTGGTGTCAGCTCGTCGTTTGACCTTTTCGCGTAAGGGGCTTTTACCCTCTCTGGCGGGACTTTCCAATCCTCTTCTGCTAAGGTCTTCCGTCCTTTTTGCTGATCCACAACCCCGAAGAGCAAGCCCTTCGGTTTGGCCTCTTTCCCGTTCGCTCGCCGCTACTTAGGAAATCATTCTTTATTTTCTCTTCCTACGGGTACTGAGATGTTTCAGTTCCCCGCGTTCCCCCTATTAACCTATTGATTCAGTTAATAGTGACGGGCTGTTAACCCGCCGGGTTTCCCCATTCAGACGTTCACGGATCAATACCTGCTTGCGGTTCCCCGTGACTTTTCGCAGCTTGCCACGTCTTTCGTCGGCGTTTGGTGCCTGGGCATCCACCCTGTGCTCTTATTAGCTTGATTTTTTCGTCGCTTGATCCTGAGACCAACTGGTCAACTTCGTATGCGAGTTTTCACTCATTACTCCGTTGCAACTGGTCTTTTTTTAGAATCATTCTCTGTGCAGTTGTCAAGGTGCAGGCAGCTTCGCTGCGTTTCGTTTTGATTTCTTCCTTTCGGTTTCATCTCAACGGTTCGCTTTGAAACTGTTCAGTTTTCGCTCTCGCGAACCCTGAAAACGATACAGAACTTCTCTTCGCAAACGCAACAGATTTCCTCTTTGACGCTGTGCGTCCTTTGCTGATCCTTCGTTTCCTTCTTCAGCTGCTGACTTTTGTCAGCCCTGCTGTCCTGTGACAGCTCCTTACTGGTCAACTTCGCTTCCTGCTTTCATTTCTGTCCGCATTCTGCTTTCGTCAACCAGATCGACCTTTAGGATGAAGCGTCCGCGTTTCCGCTTTCGCTTGCTCCTTAGAAAGGAGGTGATCCAGCCGCACCTTCCGATACGGCTACCTTGTTACGACTTCACCCCAGTCATTGGTCTTGCCTTAGACGGCTGGCTCCTTGCGGTTGCCTCACCGGCTTTGGGCACTCCCAACTCCCATGGTGTGACGGGCGGTGTGTACAAGGCCCGGGAACGTATTCACCGCGGCATGCTGATCCGCGATTACTAGCAACTCCGACTTCATGTGGGCGGGTTGCAGCCCACAATCCGAACTGGGACCACTTTTTTGAGTTCCGCTCTACCTTGCGATTTCGCTTCTCTCTGTCGTGGCCATTGTAGCACGTGTGTAGCCCAGGTCATAAGGGGCATGATGATTTGACGTCGTCCCCACCTTCCTCCGAGTTGTCCCCGGCAGTCTCTTCAGAGTCCTCACCCTCACGCGTTAGTAACTGAAGATAAGGGTTGCGCTCGTTGCGGGACTTAACCCAACATCTCACGACACGAGCTGACGACAACCATGCACCACCTGTCTCACTTTGTGCAAGCACACCTTACATCTCTGTAAGTTTAAGTGGATGTCAAGACCTGGTAAGGTTCTTCGCGTTGCGTCGAATTAAACCACATGCTCCGCTGCTTGTGCGGGCCCCCGTCAATTCCTTTGAGTTTCAACCTTGCGGCCGTACTCCCCAGGCGGAATGCTTATTGTGTTGACTGCGGCACAGAAGGGGTCGATACCCCCTACACCTAGCATTCATCGTTTACAGTGTGGACTACCAGGGTATCTAATCCTGTTTGCTCCCCACACTTTCGCGCCTCAGCGTCAGTTACAGTCCAGTTAGTCGCCTTCGCCACTGGTGTTCCTCCCAATCTCTACGCATTTCACCGCTACACTGGGAATTCCACTAACCTCTCCTGCACTCAAGCCCGACAGTATCCAAAGCAATTCCCACCTTAAAAGCAGGACTTTCACTCCAGACTTACCGAGCCGCCTACGCGCCCTTTACGCCCAATTATTCCGGACAACGCTTGCCCCCTACGTATTACCGCGGCTGCTGGCACGTAGTTAGCCGGGGCTTCCTCCTTGGATACCGTCTTCTACTCGTCTCCAAGGACAGGAGTTTACGATCCGAAAACCTTCTTCCTCCACGCGGCGTTGCTGGGTCAGGGTTCCCCCCATTGCCCAATATTCCCCACTGCTGCCTCCCGTAGGAGTTTGGGCCGTGTCTCAGTCCCAATGTGGCCGATCACCCTCTCAGGTCGGCTACCGATCGTCGGCTTGGTGGGCCGTTACCTCACCAACTACCTAATCGGACGCGAGCCCACCCCAAACCGATAAATCTTTTACCTCAGTTCCATGTGAAACCGTGGTCTTATGCGGTATTAGTACACCTTTCGGTGTGTTATTCCCCTGTCTGGGAAAGGTTGCTCACGCGTTACTCACCCGTCCGCCGCTAAAACAGCTCATAGCAAGCTACTCACTGTCTCCGCTCGACTTGCATGTGTTAGGCACGCCGCCAGCGTTCGTCCTGAGCCAGGATCAAACTCTTTCGTTTAATCCTTTATCCCTTAATCGAGTTTCCCCGACCAAGTTTCACTCATTCGGAATTACTGTCTTGTTTGCGTTGTTATTGTTCTGTATCGTTTTCAAGGTTCGTACCAGTCTCGCAAGCGCCCTTGAGGCGGCTCGCGCAACCAGCTTTGTCAGTATACTACTTTTTCGCCCGCCCGTCAAGGGGTTTTGGGAAGGTTTTTGCGGTTTTTTGCGTTCTTTTGTGATTTCCGAACGATAAGCACGTTCAGTCGGCATTATCGTTCGCCATTTAGCGAACCTTCGTCGCTGTTTCCTTTTAGTTTATTCGTCCGCATCATCCGCCGCCATCTTTCTGCCTGTTTTCACTGCCAGCGCATCAAAAAAGCCCCTTCCCGATTGAGGAAGGAGCTTTTTTATGTAATCTGGAAATTACACAGTCGCCTTGGCGAGCTGCTTGGCCAGACGAGCCTTCTTACGATTGGCAGCATTCTTGTGCATAACGCCCTTCGACGCGGCCTTATCAATCGCGGAGGTGGTCACAACCAGCTGTGCATTCGCAGTCTGGGGATCAGCAGCAATCGCGGCCTCCAGCTTCTTGACAGAAGTGCGGACAGCGCTCTTGATCATACGGTTGCGCAGATTCTTCTTTTCGCTCACCTTGACGCGCTTCTTAGCGGACTTAATATTCGGCAACTTCGTTCACCTCCCGGTTCATACTGTTAATCGGCGGTTCACACCGCTCAATCTTAGGGTTCGAGTACGGCAGAAAACCGTGCGAAAACCAGCGTTGTTTATTGTAGCATGGTTTCCTGAAAAAATCAAGGCTTTTCAGAAAAAAATCTCTGTTTCTCGCACATTTTCTGCGGGAAGGCGGCGCATCCCGCATTTCGTTTGCTGCGGAGACGCCGTTTCTTCCATTATTATTTCATTTTCATCGCGCGCATGGCATTGAGAATCGCCAGCATTGCCACGCCGACATCCGCAAAGACCGCCAGCCACATGTTCGCAAAGCCGCAGATGCCCAGCACCATCACCAGCAGTTTCACCGCAAGAGCAAAAATGATATTTTGATGCACAATCCGCATCGTCCGGCGCGCGTGGCGGACACCCTGCGCAATCTTCGCCGGATCGTCGTCCATCAGCACAATATCCGCCGCCTCGATTGCGGCATCTGCGCCGACGCCGCCCATCGCAATGCCGATATCCGCGCGGCGCAGCACAGGCGCATCGTTGATACCATCGCCCGTGAACGCCACGGTGTGGCCGTCGCCCAACAAGCCTTCGAGCGCGCTCACTTTGTCCTCCGGCAGCAGCTCCGCGCGGTAGTCGGTCAGGCCGACCTTCTTGGCGATGTCCGCCGCGACTTCCTGGCGGTCGCCGGTCAGCATGACCAGCCGCTTCACGCCCGCGGACTTCAAAGCTTCCATCGCGGATGCGCTGTTTTCCTTGATGACGTCGCTGATGACGAGCGCGCCGAGGTACTGCCCACCGCGCGCGACATGCACCACCGTGCCGATTTCCGCCGGTTCAGCCGCCTTGACGCCGATGGACTCCATCAGGCGCGCGTTGCCCGCGTACACCTGCTGACCGTCCACCTTCGCCTGTACGCCGTGACCCGCCGCTTCAGAAGCATCGCTGACGCGGTTCATGTCCACCGCGCGCCCCAGCGCCTCCTTAATTGAAATCGCAATCGGGTGATCGCTGAACGCCTCGGCATGTGCCGCAGCGTCAAGCAGTTCGTCTTTCGTGACGCCTTTTGCCGGATGCACGCCCGTGACGGAGAACGTCCCTTTCGTCAGCGTACCCGTCTTGTCGAACACGACCGTATCCAGCCCCGCAAGGGTTTCCAGATACGTCGCGCCCTTGATGAGGATGCCCTTCTTCGACGCGCCGCCGATGCCGGAGAAGAACGTCAGCGGCACGGAGATAACCAGCGCGCACGGGCAGGAGATAACAAGGAAGGTCAGGGCGGTGTAAATCCACTTCGTCCAGTTGCCGTCAAACAGGCTCGGAATAATTGCCAGCGCCAGCGCGAAGAAGCACACGGCGGGCGTGTAAATCCGGCTGAACTTGGTGATGAAGCGTTCCGTCTTTGCCTTCGCGTCGCCGGAGGATTCGACAAGCGCCAGAATCTTCGCGACGGTGGATTCGCCGTAGCCGACCGTGACCTTGACTTTCATCACGCCGGACAGGTTGACGCAGCCGCTGAGGACTTGGTCGCCCTCCTTCACGTCGCGCGGGAGCGATTCACCGGTCAGTGCCGTGGTATTCAGGCTCGAATTGCCCTCGATGACCACGCCGTCCAGCGGAATCTTCTCGCCGGGCTTGACGAGGATGATGTCGCCCACGCGCACCCGCTCCGGGCTGACGCGGCGGCTGTCATTGCCGTCCACCAGATTCGCATAGTCTGGGCGAATGTCCATCAGCTTCGTGATGGATTCACGGCTCTTGTCAACCGCCTTATCTTGGAAGTATTCGCCAATCTGGTACAGTACCATGACCGCGACGCCTTCCGCATATTCCGCAACGCACATTGCGCCGACGGACGCAACCGTCATCAGGAAGTTCTCGTCGAACACTTCGCCATGGCGGATGTTGCAGATGGCGCGCCACAGCACGTCGTAGCCCGCGACCAGATACGCCGCGATGAACACAACAATCGTCGCCCAGTGCGTTTCGCCCAGATTCGTCTTGCTGACCAGCCCCAGCGCCAGCAGCGCGACCGCAGTCGCAACGCGAATCATCAGCTTCTTGCCCTTGTTCGCGCCGCCGTGTTCGTGACCATGCTCATGCGAGTGCTCGTGATGCTCGTGTTCGTCATGGTCATTATCATCATGATGATGATGATCGTGACCGCAGCCGCATTCGCCGTCGTGATGATGGTGATGCTCATGCTCGTCGTCATCATCGTCCTCGTGATGATGCCCGCCGCATGGGCAGACCGTTCCGGACGGCTGTTCCGCTTCATCGAAGAAAATTTCCGCGTCGGGTTCGATTTCCTTCATCTTCGCGTATGCCGCCTTGCGCACTTCCTCGAAGCGGTCAGCGGGCGCTTCCAAAGTAATCTTCTTCTGCACATAATTCAGCGACACGCTCACCACGCCGGGCAGCTTTTGCAGCGCGCGTTCCACCTTCGCCGCGCAGTTCGGGCAGTCAATGTCCAGCTTCCACGACTGCTTGATGTTCCCCTGCGGCTTTGCGGGTGCTTCATCGAAGAAAATCTCCGCGTCGGGTTCAATTTCCTTCATCTTCTCGTATGCCGCCTTGCGAACCTCCTCGAAGCGGTCGTCCGCCGCTTCCAGTGTGATTTTCTTCTGCACATAATTCAGCGACACGCTCACCACGCCGGGCAGCTTTTGCAGTGCGCGTTCCACCTTTGCCGCGCAGTTCGGGCAGTCAATGTCGATTTTCCACGTCTTCTTCATGGTTTCCGACGACCTTTCCGCTATTTATTCCGAATCACGCTGTTCGCCGGACGGCATCGTCCAGAGAACAAACATGTGAGCATTCGTTCATATGTGATAATACTCCTCTTCATGCCCATTGTCAAGAGGAAAAAGAAAATATTTTCCCCGAAAATGCGGAAAAGCGGCACCTGCTTTGCACAGATGCCGCTCTTGAGGAATTACTACTATTATAATACTATTTTCAAATGAGAATGTGCCGAGATGCGCCGCGAATTTTTCACGCTGACTAACGCGAGTGAAATGCAGCGTAGCAGCGCTACGCTAAATGGAACGAGCGGACGTCAGCGGGGAAAAGGCGCAAGCAGATGGCGCAGGCGAATGCAGAAAGTAGTATCATTACACCTTGAAGTTGACCGCCTGATCGCCCTGTTCGCTCTTGCCGAAGACATAGTCGTTGCCCGGCAGCACCGCGTTCAGCAGGATGCCGACCAGAGACGCCACCGCCAGACCAGACAGGCTGATGGTCACCTGACCAACGGTGAACACAATCGCGCCCGCGTTGGAGAAGTTGATGCCCAGCGCAAGGGACATAATCACCGCCGCGATGATGACGTTGCGGCTCTTCGCGAAGTCCACCTGATTTTCAACCACATTGCGCACGCCGACCGCGGAAATCATGCCGTAGAGAATCAGCGACACGCCGCCGATGGTCGCCGCGGGCATGCAGTGAATCAGCTCCGCGAACTTCGGGCAGAAGGAGAATACGACCGCCAGCACTGCTGCCATGCGGACAACTGCCGGGTTGTAGACGCGGGTCAGCGCCAGCACGCCGGTGTTCTCGCCGTAAGTGGTGTTCGCCGGAGCGCCGAAGAGCGCCGCCATCGTCGTCGCCAGACCGTCGCCCAGCAGAGAACGGTGCAGACCCGGATCTTCGATGAAATTCTTGCCGACCGTCGAGGAGATAGCGGACATATCGCCAATGTGCTCCATCATCGTCGCCAGCGCAATCGGGGCAACGGTGATGATGCAGTTCAGCAGCAGCGTGCCGTCACAGCCGCCAAAGAGGGAGAAGGCGGTATCCTTCCACTGGAAGGGCAGACCCAGCCAAGCCGCTTCCTTGACAGGGGTGAAGTCCACCTGACCCGTTACCGCCGCGACGGCGTAAGAACCGACCACGCCCAGCAGAATCGGGATAATCTTGAACATGCCCTTGCCCCAGATGTTGAACGCCACCACGATGACCACCGCCAGAATCGCGATGAGCCAGTTATTGGCGCAGTTGTTGATGGCGGAGTTCGCCAGAATCATGCCGATGCAGATGATGATGGGGCCGGTGACAATCGGCGGGAAGAAGCGCATGACCTTCTGCGCGCCGAAGATCTTGAACAGACCCGCGACAACAACGTAAATCAGACCTGCGACCGCCACGCCCACGCCAGCGTAGGGAATCCAGTTCATCGTGCCGTCCGCGAACTGCGGCATTGCCTTCACCGCCGCATAGCCGCCGAGGAACGCGAAGCTCGAACCGAGGAACGCAGGGACTTTGCCGCCCGTGATGAGGTGGAACAACAGCGTGCCCAGACCCGCAAAGAGCAGGGTTGCGCTGACAGACAGGCCTGTCAAGGTCGGCACAAGCACGGTTGCGCCGAACATGGCGAACATGTGCTGGAAACCCAGCAGAGTGAACTTCGCCGGGGAAAGTTTCTGATTGGTCATGTGATTCCGTCCTTCCTCCATATATGCTGTTGTCAACCGCTTTCAAATGAAGGCGATTATTGCAGATCCGCTTGTGCGGAGTACAATCAAATTATCGGATACCCACGTTTCCCCAATAAACACGCGGAAGCTGTATGCAAATGCGACCAACTGAATCGCGCGAAAGGGAGTCCAGAGGGTCGATGACCCTTTGGCAGGGTCAAGGGGCAGCGCCCCTTGGGTTCCCCCAATCAACACGCGAAAACAGCGTGAGAGCGTCACCGATTCAATCGCGCGAAAGGGTCAAGGGAGGAACTCCCTTGCGGGGTCAAGGGGCAGCGCCCCTTGGGTCACCTATTCATCCGCCCGTCGTAGAGGGCAACGCCGTCGCCGCCGTCGATTTCTTCCATTTGAACGCCGATCTGCTCGTTGTTCGAGGTCGGGACGTTCTTGCCGACGAAGTCCGCGCGGATGGGCAGCTCGCGATGACCGCGGTCAATCAGCACCGCCAGGCAGATGCGCGCGGCACGGCCTTGGTCAAGAATCGCATCCATGGCGGCGCGAACCGTGCGTCCCGTGTGCAGCACGTCGTCCACCAGTACAACCACCTTGCCCGTCACGTCCACCGGCAGGTGCTTTTCCTGCACCTCAACGTTCAGCTGCGCCGGATCGCGGTCGTCGCGATACATGGCAATATCCACTTCGCCCACCGGAATGCGCACATGCTCGTACTTCTCGATGATGTCCGACAAACGCTGCGCCAGCGGCACCCCGCGGCGGCGAATGCCCACCAGAACCACGTTTTCCAGCGGCATCAGCTGCTCCATCATCTCGTGCGCCATGCGCGTCAGGGCGCGGTTCATCGCGTCGCCCGCCATCAGCTGGGCTTTCGGAATGCCTGCCTGCATGTTCATCATCGTCGGAATCCTCCTCTTTTTTCCTCTGCTGATTTTCCCCGCGTGCTTTGGGGCAAATCAGCGGCATTTTGCCAAAAAGAAAGCGCCTTTCCCGTCGGATGCCGCAGGAAAAGGCGCAATGTTTCGCATATTCAGTCTGGCCGCGCGGTCGGGCGCAGGCAGCTCTGTTTCTGTCGGTTCGCTGCGTGCCTTTCCAGCCTCTCGTGCTGGGATTAAAGGATTGCTTTGAGTACCGCGGGACAGTATAGCACACTTTGCCGTGCTTGTAAAGCGGAAATTTCGCACTTTTCCCCACTCCTCCGCAAAAAAATTCGCTTTTCTGCCTGCTGATGATGTCAGCTTTCGTTCACGCGCCATGATTTCCCGTGTCAAGCTGCGCAGGAGCGCAATTCGTCCTCTTGCAATTTGCATTAGAATGCTGTATAATATAGATGCAGAAAGCATATTATTGTATTGACTATCAATGCAATTCAGGAGGTACTCTTATGGCAGAGCAAGTATTGGTTCAGGTGCGTGTCGATAAAAAGCTGAAGGAGGAAGTTTCGGAAATCTACGAAATGCTGGGTCTGGATTTGCCCACGGCGATTCGGATGTTCCTCGTCCGCAGCAAGCTGGAGCGCGGACTGCCGTTCACTACGAGGCTGCCCAAAGAAACCGTCACCCGCCCGGAAGCACTGGATGCTTTGGACGCACTGTTCCAGCAGGCGTCTGGTGCGCCGGACATGACCCAGGACGAAATCAACGCAGAAATCGCAGCGGTTCGCGCCGCTCGGAAGGCGGTTAAGCAGTGAAATGTTATGCCGTTGTAGATACGAACGTCATCGTGTCCGCCTTGATTACGAAGAACCCAGATTCCCCGCCGCGACAGGTGTTTCGCGCCATGCTGACGGGCGCCATCGTCCCGCTGTATCATCCCGATATTCTGGCAGAGTATGAGGAAGTGCTGTGTCGGAAGAAGTTCCATTTGCAGGTGGAAACCGTGCGGACAGTGGTGGATGCTATCCGTCAGTTCGGCATCGAGGTGCAGCCAAAACCGACGGGCGAAATCCTGATTGACATGGACGACCTTGTGTTCTATGAAGTCGCCATGGAGAAGCGGGACGACAGTGCTTATCTCGTCACAGGCAATCAGAAGCACTACCCCGTCCGGCATTTCATCGTCACCCCCGCCGAAATGATAGAAGTTTTGAAAAAGTAACCTCCTTCCGCCCAAAAGGCGGGCAAAAAATCCCGCTCCCAAAAGGCGCGAAAGCTGAAAAAGTCCCCGGCAAAGCCTTGACAAAGCGAAGAAAATCCGATATACTGTAAAGGCTGTATTGTAGCACCCCGGCGGATGTCTGTCCTCCGGTTACGAAATTTGATTTGTAAGGAGTGTTGAACATGTTCCGTACCTACCAGCCCAAGAAGCGTCAGCGCAGCAAAGTGCACGGCTTCCGCGCGCGTATGGCCACCAAGAACGGTCGCCGCGTGCTCTCCGCCCGTCGTCGTCGCGGCCGCAAGTCCCTGACCGTCTGATTGAGAGAATTTTCTTTCAGGCTTATTCAGAGACGCTGGATGTGCCAGACGCCACAGGACAGCAGGATTGTCCAATGACAATCCGCGCTCCATTCGTGGATGAAGCGCGCCCGATGTACCCGCGAGGTACGCTTCCGGGCGCGCTTTTCCTTTACTTCGGGTTCATACTATTTCCGGATTCACCTGCACCATCTGCTTGCGCATTCGCATCCGGAAACAGCATCATACGCCCATCATTCAATCGAGAACAGAGGACTGTAACCCAATGGAAAGACGCTATCGGCTGCAAAAAAACAAGGCGTTCCAATATGTCTACCACCGTGGACGGAGCGCCGCTTGTCGGGATTTGGTCATGCTCGTCGCCAAAGGTCGGGGCATGAAGGTCGGCTTTTCCGTCAGCAAGAAGGTTGGCAACGCTGTGACCCGCAATAAGGTCAAGCGCCGCCTGCGCGAATGCTTCCGGCCCTATCTGGGGGATGTGAAAAGCGGCCTGTACGTCGTCGTCGCCAGACCCTCAGCCGCTGCTGCCAGCTTTTCCTCGCTGCAGAAGGATGTGCGCTACCTGCTGAAAAAGCACGGTGCTCTTCCGGCACAGCCGAAAAGCCACGATGCGCCATGAAACGCGCCTTGCTCTGGGGGATTCAGTTCTACCGCAGCGCCATCAGCCCCTATAAGGGCGGCCCGCGCTGCCGCTATACGCCAACCTGCAGCCAGTACGCGCAAACCGCCATCGAGCGCTACGGGGCTGTGAAGGGTGCGCGGCTGGCGGCATGGCGCGTCCTGCGCTGCAATCCGTTCTCCAAAGGCGGCTATGATCCCGTGCCCGAAGACCCCTGTACCACATTAAGAAAGGAATGAACTCATGGGCATCAACGAATTTCTGAAGACCATACTGGAATGGATTTACAGCTTCGTGGGCAACTACGGCTGGGCGGTCGTGCTGTTCACGCTGCTGGTGCGTCTGATTGTCATGCCGTTCGACTACAAGAGCCGTGTCGGGATGCGCAAGATGCAGAAGATTGCCCCCATGCAGGCAAAACTCCAGAAGAAGTACGAAAAAGACCCGGACAAGATGAACAAAAAGCTGCAGGAGCTCTACCGTGAGCAGCGCGTCAATCCCCTGTCCTCCTGCCTGCCGATGCTGATCAGCCTCCCGATCCTCTTCGCGATGTTCACCGCCATGAGAATGGTCGCCAACGAGCATCTGGCACAGCAGGCGTTCGACATCATCGCCTCGGGCAATCCGGCGCTGGATTCGTGGCTGTGGGTCAAGAACGTGTGGATGCCGGACTCCCCCTTCGCGGCGGCCTGGCCGAATCTTGATTCTCTGCGTCAAATCGCCACAAACGAATGGCTTGCCGTGTTCAACAAGCTGCCGCAGGAGACGCTCGCTCTGCTGGCGGATAAGGGTCTTGCGCTGACGGTGGAATCCTTTACCGGCGATGCGCTGAACACAACGATTCAAACCATCTACACTACCATGGAGCAGCTGCCCGCTTATATGGAGCACGTCAAGTACTACAGCGACTTGGCCATTCCGCTGTTCAACATCCACATTTTCGTGAACTACAACGGCTATTTCATCCTGCCGATTCTCGCCGCCGGCGGTCAGTTCCTGATGACAAAGCTCACCGGCACGGCGCAGACCCCCGCCGCGGATGACGCGCAGGCCCAGCAGGCGCAGAACAGCATGAAGTTCATGAGCTACTTCTTCCCCATCTTCACGCTGATTCTGTGCTTCAACTACAACGCGATTTTTGCCCTCTACTGGGTCGCCTCGAACGTGATTGCCATCGTGCAGACCAAGGGCATCAACATGTACCTTGACCGCAAGGAAGCCCTCGAAGCCGCCAACCCCAACAAGAATACCGGTTCGTTGAAGTAATACCTGTTCGTTGAAGTGATAGGAGAGCAATCATGAAAACCTACGAAGCTACTGGCAAAAACTACGAAGAAGCGCTGCAGAACGGCTTGAACGCCCTGCATGCCACCATCTCCGATGTCACCGTGGAAACGCTGGAAGAAGGCAGCAAGGGACTGTTCGGGCTCTTCGGCTCAAAGCCCTGCAAGCTCCGCCTGACGCTCCATGAGGTGGAAGAGGAAGTCGAAGAAGACGATCCGCTGGCGGATCTGCTGTCCTCCGTGAAGGTGGAAGCACCCAAGCCCGCTGCCCAGCCGAAGCCGCAGCCCAAGCCGGTGCAGCCCAAGCCCCAGCCCAAGCCGCAGCCGAAGCCCGCACAGCCCAAGCCGGCGCAGGAAAAGCCCGCCGAGGTGAAGGTGGAAGCGAAGGTCGAAGCCCCGGTGGAAGCACCCGCTGTGGAAGCTGCTCCCGCTGTGACGGATGCCGTCCCTGCTGCTGATGCCGCCGAGCGTCCCGCGCCCGTGCAGCGCAAGCGCAGCGACCGCCCGAAGAAGGACAAGCCGCGTCAGCCCAAGGCAGAGGGCGAATCCGCCCCGAAGCCGGAGCGCAAGCCCCTTCCCCCGAAGGCACCCGCTGCCCCGCTGGAAAAGCCCGTCGTCACCATGATTCCCGACGAGCAGATTGACCCCGCCTCCCCCGTCGGTCAGGCGCAGAGCTTCCTCAAGGAGCTGACCCACCTGATGGGCGTGGACGTGACCGTCGCGATGGGCACGGACGCGGAGAACAACATCTTCGCGCAGATGACGGGCGACACGCTGGGCATCCTGATTGGCCGCCGCGGCGAGACGCTCGACGCCCTGCAATACCTGACAAGCCTGCGCATCAACAAGGGGCAGGATCACTACACCCGCGTCACGCTGGACACGGAGAACTACCGCGCCAAGCGCGAGGACACGCTGATTCGTCTGGCGAACCGCATGGCGAACCGCGCCGTCAAGACAGGCCGCAAGGTTTCTCTGGAGCCCATGAACCCCTACGAGCGCCGCGTGATTCACTCCGCGCTCCAGCCCAACGAGCTGGTGGACACCCACTCCGAGGGCGAAGAGCCGAAGCGCCACATCGTCATCACCCTGCGGAAGTAATTCCTACGGACTGTCCTGCAAAACAGGGCAGTCCTTTTCTTTGCCCGCCGCACCCGAAAATTTGGTTCTTCACGGAATCTTGGGGGAAGAGCAGCTTGGGGGGCGCGTCTGCGGACGCGCAAAGTTACTGGCAGGGACGCTTCGCTGCCTGCACCTTTGTTGAGTGCGTTTGCGATGCTGGTCGGACGCGGAACAGTTGGGGCGTTGCCCCAAACCCCACAAGGGACGCTGTCCCTTGACCCTGCAAGGGGCAGACGAAAAGGGACGAAGTCCCCCCCTTGATCCCTTTTCGCGATTGAGTTGGTCGCACTTTCATGCTCCTTCCGCGTGCAGCTTTTTGGTGCTTCGCCTAAGCCCTTGTTTGCTTCCCCAACTTTCCGTGAAGAACCGAAAATTTTCCTCCGCCGCGCAAAACCGCTTGCAAAACCGCCGATTTTATGCTATACTGTTTTGTGCTTGCCGGAATGGCGGAATGGCAGACGCGACGGACTCAAAATCCGTTGGCAGCGATGTCGTGTGGGTTCAAGTCCCACTTCCGGCACGACATGAAGAATCCGAATCTGACTTTCCAATTGGAAGCGGGTTCGGATTTTTTCTTGCCTTTCCATCTGGAAATACAGTCATCATCAGGAGGTCAATATGCTGACGCTGTATGAGCCAAAATATGAGGACTTGTGGTTTCGGCAAATGATGCTGGCGGATGAAGATACCATGTCTTACAATCACGCATGGGGCGGGACAATTCCCTTTGGGGAAGATAAATGGCGTGGCTGGTACGATTGCTGGATTGCTGACCCTGATGGCAAGCGGTATTACAGGTATCTCAAAAACGAAGATGGTCAGTTTGTTGGCGAAATTGCCTATCACTATGATGCCGAAATGCAGCAGGAAATAGCCAACGTCATGATTTATGCGAAATACAGAAAAAGAGGCTATGGCGGCGAAGCATTGGATTTGCTGTGTTCCGCGGCGAAAAGCAACGGCGTTTCCGTTCTGTATGATGATATTGCCATCGACAATCCGGCTGTCAGCCTTTTTCTGAAACACGGATTTGTGGAAGAATCCCGAACAGAAGAGATAATTCTCCTCAAAAAGAAACTTTGATTGGGTGTGTGCTTCCAGTCGCTCCGTACAAAAGAGCCTTGCAGGGTGTGTGCTCCTGCAAGGCTCTTTTTGTTCTTTGGGGGATTTTCCGCTTACTTCCCCCTATGTTCCTCTTTCCACCTGATAATCTCCTCAAGCCGCTGCTTATACCGCCCCTCGTTCCCCTGCTCCGTCGGCTGATAGTAGCGCTTCCCCTGCAGCGAATCCGGCAGGCACGTCATCGCGGACAGCTTCTCCTGCGTGTCATGCGCGTACACATAGCCCTTGCCATAGCCGAGGTTCTTCATCAAGCTGGTTTCCGCATTGCGGATTTGCAGCGGCACAGGCTCCGCGATTTGCTCCTGCGCATCCTTTTTCGCCGTCTCATACGCCACATACAGCGCGTTCGACTTCGGTGCCATCGCCATGTACACCACCGCCTGCGTCAGATGCACCGTGCATTCCGGCATTCCCAGAAAGTGACACGCCTGATACGCCGCAACCGCCGTTTCCAGCGCGCGCGAATCCGCCATGCCAATGTCCTCGCTCGCGAACCGCACAACGCGCCGCGCGATATACAGCGGGTCTTCGCCGCCTTCCAGCATCCGCGCCAGCCAGTACACCGCCGCGTCCGGGTCGGAATTGCGCATAGACTTGTGCAGCGCGCTGATGAGGTCATAGTGCCCGTCGCCCTTCTTGTCGTAGAGCAGCGACCGCCGTGACGTACACTGCGCGACCGTCTCCGGGGTCACATGCGCCTGACCGTTCTCATCCAAATCGGCATTGAGGATGACCATTTCGAGCGTCGATAGGGCGGTTCGCGCGTCGCCGTTGGCGAAAACCGCGATTGCGCGCAGCAAATCCTCCGCCATGTCGATTTTCTGCCCGCCGAAGCCGCGTTCGTCCTGCAAGGCGCGGTGCAGCAGCGTCATGACGTTCTCCTCCGTCAGCGCGTGCAGCACAAACACGCGGCAGCGCGACAGCAAGGCGCTGTTGACTTCAAAGGACGGGTTTTCGGTCGTCGCGCCGATGAGGATAATGCTCCCCTTCTCGACGTAGGGCAGGAAAGCATCCTGCTGCGCCTTATTGAAGCGGTGGATTTCGTCCACGAACACAATCGTGCGGATGCCAAAATGCCGGTCGCTTTCCGCCTGCTCCATCACCTGCCGGATTTCCTTGATGCCGCTGGTGACGGCGGAGAAGTTGATGAAGTGGCTCTTGGTTTGATGGGCGATAATCTGCGCGAGCGTGGTTTTACCCACGCCCGGCGGCCCCCAGAAAATCATGGAGGACACCAAATCGCCCTCAATCATGCGGCGCAGGACTTTGCCCTTGCTGATCAGGTGCTCCTGTCCGGCAAACTCATCGAGGTTCTGCGGGCGAAGGCGCTCCGCCAGCGGCGCGGGGGGATTTGCGGCGGTCAGGAAGGTTTCCTGCGGCATTGCTCATCACCCTCCTTTTGGGTTGTTGCTGTTCTGTGCGGTCGGCTTGGCTTCTTTTTTCTGCTTTTTCAGCATCGTCTCAATATTCTCATTGAGCTTCCCCAGCACCTTCACCGCTTCGGACAGCATCGCGTATTCGCCAAGCGTCGGGTCAACCAGCAGCAGCACATCCGGCGCGGTGGTTGAGGGCATCAGGCGCTTGTCGGTCATCGCCATCGCGGGGATAAACGCCGCCTGATCGGGCATGTACTCCGCATTCAGCTTCATCACGAGGAAGCCGCCGCGCTTGTAGGTCACCAGCGACACACCAAGCTGATTCGCCAGCACGCGCACCTGCGCCACGTCCAGCAGCGTCTCCACCACCGGCGGCACTTCGCCGAAGCGGTCAAGCAGCTCGTCGGTGATGTCCTCGCGGTCTGCCTGCGTCGTCAGGCTTGCAATCCGCTTGTACATCTCCATCCGCTGCCGGTCGTCGTGTACATAGTCGTCCGGCAGATACGCATCCACCTTGATGTCCACGCGCGTTTCGAGGTGCGGCTTCGCGGGCGGCAGACCCTCCTGCTCCGCGCGCGCCTCCTGAAGCGTTTCCTCCATCAGCTTGCAGTACATGTCGTAGCCGACGGTCGCCAGATGCCCGTGCTGTTCCGGCCCCAGAATATTGCCCGCGCCGCGGATTTCAAGATCGCGCATGGCGATACGGAAGCCCGCGCCGAACTCGGTGAACTCTCGGATGGCTTCGAGGCGCTTCTCCGCCGTCTCGGACAAGCTGCGTTCCGGGCGGATGGTAAAGTACGCATACGCCTGACGATTGCTCCGCCCGACGCGCCCGCGCAGCTGATAAAGCTGGCTCAGCCCGAAGCGATCCGCGTCAAAGACAATCAGTGTGTTCGCCGTCGGCACGTCCAAGCCGCTTTCGATGATGGTCGTGCAGAGCAGCACGTCGTAGCTGCCGCCGTAGAAGTCCATCATCACGTCCTCCAAGCCGTGTTCGCGCATCTGCCCGTGCGCCACGCCGATGCGCGCTTCCGGCACAAGCTGCTTCAAGCGTTCATAGAACGCGCCGATGGTCTGCACAGAGTTATAGAGGAAATACACCTGTCCCCCGCGCGACACCTCGCGCAGAATCGCGTCGCGAATCACGCCGTCGTTGTAGTCGATCACTCGCGTCTGCACCGGCAGGCGTTCCTCCGGCGGCGTTTCCAGCACAGACATATCGCGGATGCCGACCATCGACATGTGCAGCGTGCGCGGAATCGGCGTGGCGGAGAGCGTCAGCACATCCACCTGATGCTTCATGTTCTTGATGATTTCCTTGTGCTGCACGCCAAATCGCTGCTCCTCGTCCACAATCAGCAGACCGAGGTTTTTGAACTGCACGTCTTTGCCCAGAATCCGGTGCGTGCCGACAAGGATGTCGATTTCGCCCTCCTTTACGCGGCGCAGAACGTCCTTGGTTTCCTTCGCCGTGCGGAAGCGGCTCAGCACGTCCACCTTGACCGGGAAGCCCTTGAAGCGCTTCAAGACCGTGTTGTAGTGCTGCTGCGCCAGAATCGTCGTCGGCGCCAGAATCGCAACCTGCTTGGAGTCCATCAGCGCCTTGAACGCTGCGCGCAGGCTGACTTCCGTCTTGCCGTAGCCCACGTCGCCGCACAGCAGCCTGTCCATGTTCCGCGGCGATTCCATGTCCGCCGTGATTTCCTTCACGCTTTGTTCTTGGTCAGGGGTCAGCTCATAGGGGAACATATCCTCAAATTCGCGCTGCCACGGCGTATCCGCGCTGAACGCAAAGCCCGTCTCCTGCGACCGCCGCGCGTAGAGTTTCACAAGGTCAAACGCCATCTTCTTCAGGCCCTCTTTGACCTTCGCCTTCTGCTTCTGCCAGTCGCCGCCGCCGAGCTTGTTCAGCTTCGGGGGATTCGCCGGATTGCCGATGTAGCGCTGCACACGGCTGAGCGCCTCAATCGGCACATAGAGCTTGTCGCTCCCCTGATACTGGATTTGCAGATAATCCCGGCGCGTACCGCCGTTTTTCATCTGCGCTGTGCCAAGATAAATGCCGACGCCGTGTTCCTCATGCACCACAAAGTCGCCGGGCTTCAGGTCAGTGAACGCGGCAATCTTTTCACCCGCCGCCTGACGCTTCTTCGCCTTGCGGTAGCCCGTGCCGTACACGTCCGTGTCGCTGACGACAATCAGGCGCGCTTCCTCCCAGATGAAGCCGTGCGTCAGCGTGCCGGGCAGCACCTGCACACATTCTTCCGGCAGCTTGTCGATTTTCTCCGCGAACGACGCGGCAACATCGTGTTCTTCCAGCGCCGCCGCCAGTCGCTGACCGCGCGCCACGCCGCCGCACAGCACCGCCACGCGGTAGCCCTCGCGCAGCCAGCCGTCACAATCCTCCGCCAACGGGCGAATCTGCGACGAATACCCTGCCACGCGCTGCACGCCAAGATCGGCGGCATCCTTCACCGCCACGCCTGCCATGCCTTCCAGAAACTCCGTCACAGCGACCGTCGCGTACCCCTGCACATGTCGCAGCAGCTCGTCCCAGTCCATCAGCAGGGTTTCCTGCTCCTTGACGGCTTCGTCGCGGCTCATCGCGCCTTCGAGATCCTCCGCAAAGCCCGCCCGGCGTTCCTCCGCGCGCTTCCTGAGCAGATTCGGGTCGCTCAGCACCACAATGTCCGGCTCAAACCAGTCCAGCACCGTGTAAGTATCGTCCGTCAGCACGGTCAGCCACGCCCGAATGCGCTTGAACGGCAGCCCCTCCGCCAGCATGTCCGCGTCCGCCATCAGTTGGGCGCGGCGTCGTTCCAGTTCCGCCTTGCGCGCGGCAGTCTGCTGCTTTTCGCGAATCTTCGGGGTGATGTTTTTGTCAAAGAAGTCCGGCGCGTCCGCGTCATCCTCCGGCAGCGGCGGCAAATCCGAAAAGAGCGTCGAACTTGCGGGCGTCAGGTCGCCCCCCTGCTGCTCGATGGCGTCCCGCATCCGCCGCGCTGCCTTTTCCGCCTCCGCCGCTGGAAGCAATACCTCCGTCGCGGGCGTGAGCGTGCATTTCTCCACCGAATCAAGGCTGCGCTGGCTGATGCAGTCAAATTCGCGGATGGAGTCCACCTCGTCGTCGAAGAACTCAATGCGCAAACTCTGGCTGCACGCCGGCGGGTACACGTCGATGATGCCGCCGCGCAGGGCACACTGCCCCTTGCCCTCCACCATGCTGACGCGCTCGTAGCCCATGGCGGTCAGGCGGCGGATGAGGTCGTTCAGGTCGATTCGGTCGCCGGGAGCAAGGCGAATCGTCTCTTCGCGGAAGCGGTCGGCGCTGCCCATGCGCTGCAAGGCGGCATCCATACTCGTGCAGAGCAGGCGGATATCCCCCTCCTGCGCCCTTGCCAGTGCTTCCAGCCGCCGCCATGCGCTTTCGTGGCTCGACGCGCCGCGCGTGAGGTCGATTTCGCCCCCCGGCAGACACGCCACACCCGTTTCCAGCAGCTGCTGGCCGTCCTCGGCGTCGTGCGCCGCTTTGAGGTCATTACCGGAAATCAGCAGCACCTTTTTGCCCGTATCGGCGCAGAGTTTTGACGCGATATACGCCGCCATTGTGTCCGGCAGCCCCGTCACGGCGATGGGCTGTTTGCTTTCCGTTGCTTTCAGCAGCTTGTCATACGCTTTCGACGCAATGCCGGATAATAATGCCTGATTCATATGCGCTCCTTGGGTTGAGTCGTGGTACGAAAAATACGCCTGTGCTTACACGGTCTTATTGTATTCCTGCATGGCATGGTCAATACCGTTTTTGACCCAGTCCTCCACGCAGTCCGCCGCGCGCTCGAACGCCTGCTGCATGGCGATTTGCTCTTCGCGGATGGTGTACTTGCTCAATACCCAGTCCGCCAAGTCCCAGCCATCGGGCTTTGCGCCCACGCCGACCCGCACGCGCGGGAAATTCTGCCCCGGCGTATGGGCGATGATGGAGCGCATTCCGTTATGCGTCCCGGCACTGCCGGATTTGCGGACGCGCAGGCGGCTGGCGGGCAAATCAATGTCATCATAAATGATAAGCAGATTTTCCAGCGGCACTTTATACCAATTAAGCAGTTCGCTGACGCACTCGCCGGACAGGTTCATGAACGTCTGCGGGGCGCAGAGGACGACGCGCTTGCCGTCCACATTCGTTTCGGTCAGCAGTCCCTTGCACTTGCTCTTGTTCAGCGTTACGCCCCACTTGCGGCAGAGCATTTCCAGCGTATCGAACCCCGCGTTATGGCGGGTATGGGCGTACTGCGTGCCCGGATTCCCCAGCCCCACGACAATCAGCGTTTCCTTTTCCATGGTGATTCCTCCAAAACAGGTCTTGGCGGAGAGGATATACACCCCCTCCGCTGACATCATATACTCCCAGAGGCTCTGCCTCTGCAAGGGAGTTCCTCCCTTGACCCTTTCGCGCGATTCAGTTGGCGACATCTGCATAATGTTTTCGCGTGTTTATGCAGGGATTTCGCCTCTGCGGAGGCGACAAGGGGGGCAATGGAAACAGACGAAGTCTGCGGTCGCCCCCTTGACCCCTTCGCCTGCACTCTCCCATGCAGCTTGAGCTTTATCGGAGCGTTGTTAGTTAGTGTGCCTTAGGCTTTCAGCCGTTCAACTTCCTCCTGCACCATTTCCTTCGTGCAGAAGTTCAGCGGGGAGAAGCGCCCGTCCAGCGCCTTTTCCAGCTTTGCAATCGCCGCTGCCTTGTCGCCCGCTTCCAAATCATAGCGCGACAGGAACCACAGCGTGTCAATCTGCGAATCCTTCTCCGCGTGTGCCTTCTCGAACCATTCCTTCGCCTTGTCCTTCTCGCCCGTCACGCGGTAATATGCCTGACCCAAGTTGTCCAGGCACACCGGGTCTTCGTCGTCATAGTCCACCGACTCCTGAATGAAGGCGAACATTTTGTCGATGCCCTCCTGCCATTCGCGGTCAATGTCCTCCTGCGTTTTGACCTTCGGCTGCTCTTCCGCTGCTTCGGTGGATGCTTCCGTGTCGGGCATTTCCAACGCTTCGGCGGCTTTCTCCGGCTCGGCTTCCGCAACCGGCTTTGCGCCCGAATACTTCTCGACGTACATGTATCCCAGCGTCTGATAGGTCAGACCAATCGGCGCGCGGTTGTGCTGTTTTTCCAGCAGGTGAATCGCCTTGTCCAGCTCGCCCTTCTTCATCAGGCACGCCGCATAATCCACAAAAAGCTGACTCTTTTGGTCGGGCGTGAGGTCAGGACACTTCTGCGCCTTGATGAGCAGGGGCATCGCCTTGTCGTAGCTGCCCTCGCGAATCAGCAGAATCGCATAGCCCAGCATCGGGCGCGCGGACATCAGCCCCTTGTCAATAGCTTCCTCATAGAGCTTCTTTGCCTGTTCCAGATCGCCTTTTCCGTGCGCGCGCATGGCCTGCTGCGCCTTGATGGTCGCCATGAATCCCATTGTCGTTTCTCCTTCAGCGGTTTTTGGCTGCCTTCTTTTTCAGGCGGTCATATCGATATTGTAGCGCATTTTGCTCCTCTTGTACAGAGGGCGGATCGAATAATGACGGCTCGGCGGACAGCGCCATCGCCCGCCGCGTCATGTCCAACGCGGACTCGTAGTCCCGCTCGTGATGCTCGTAGTGCTTCGCCAGCTCGATGTAGGGCTTCGTTCCGCCCTCGTGCCGCGCAATCATTCCCAGCCAGACCTTTACCGCCTCGTCTCGCTCGCCGCCCCGGCGGTAGCTCTGCGCAAGACGCTCCTGCCCCTGCGCATGAAGATTGCCGCTCGTCAGCTGATAGCACTTCCGCGCTTCCGGCACATGCTGAAAGCGTTCCAGCGCCACGCCCATGGAGAACACATCCTCGTCGTGCCGCACGTTTTCCGGTGCGCGGTACATTTCCACCATCGCCGTCAGCAGCACGCAGAGGCTCGCCACGTCCTGCGCGTTGTGTTCCAGCACGTCCGTCAGCAGGTCAAAATTTCCCGTCTTGAGGTAGTCGAAGAAGCGCTGCGGCACCTGCGCGCCCGGCAAATCATCAAAGCGCGGAATGCCCAGCACTGCCTCTTCCAGCTTGCCCAGATTGCACCGCTGCAGGCGCAGTTTGAACACCCGCCGCGCAATGTGCAATAGGTCAATGTGCGGCTTGTCAAGGCACGAATCATCCATGCGGTTCATCAGGAAGCGATCGCGCAGCAGCGGCACGTCGAATGTCCGTCCGTTGAAGGTGCAGATCGCGTCGTAACCCATCAGCGTATCCGCAATGGATTGCAGCAGAAACTTTTCCTCCGGATAATCGCGCATCAGCAGCTGATGAATCTGGAATCCCGAATCCGTCAGGCAGCCCATGCCGACCTCGAACGCGACAGTCCCCGCGCCCATAAACCCGGTGGTTTCGGTGTCCAGATAGAGGATGTTCCGCGGGTCGAGGTCGCCCGGCAGCGTTTCCTGCGTCATCAGGCGAAGGGCGGACAGATCAAGGTCAAACGCGCCGGGAAATTCGGATAACTCGCGCATTTCTCGCCCGTGGTAGCAGTCCGTGAACTGCTTTTCCGGCGCTTTCGGGGGTGATTTCGGCTTTTCAATTGCCTTGAGTTTGTCTCGCAGATTCATTCCGTCAGCGCCTCCAAGAGGGCGATGGCGGTCGCTTTGCCGTCCTCGCCGATTTCACCCACCGGCCCGACGCACCCCGGACAGCCCTGACGGCACGCGCAGTCCCGCACAACTTGCAGCGCCTGCTCCAGCAGGAGCTTTCGCATGGCATACGCCTTCTGCGCCAGCCCGATGCCGCCGGGGATGTTGTCGTACAGCAGCAGCGTCGGCTTGTCCGTCAGCGGACTTTTCACCTGATAGACGATTGCAATGTCCTGCGGCGCACACATCAGCGACAGCGGCGCAACAATCCGCAGCAGATTCGCCACGCCCATCATGCCGTTTTTCAGCGTGTCGCTCTCGAACCGTGCCGCCAGCGTATCCGGCAGCGTCCACCACATGGCGGTTGTGTGCATTTCCGTCTCCGGCAGCCGCACATGCCCGAACCCCAAGGTTTCGTGCGTATCGAATTTAATCTTCTTGAACATCGTCACCAAGGTCGATACGCGGATTTCGCCCAGCGCCGTCAGCCCGCCGCCCTGCTCTTCCTCTTTTTCCTTGTCCAGCAGGGAGAGCGTCACGTTCAAGTCCGCATCGGTGTAGTACCCCACGTCCACGCGGCGGATGAACGCTTTGCAGGCGTCGAAATCCAGCTTTTCCACCTGATACTGCTGCGCCTCGTGCATGTAAATCGCGTTTTCGTGCAGCAGCATCGGCACGGTGTAACGGTCCATTTCGCCGATGACGCGGTGGTTCGCCGGATCGGTCGTGTCGATGATGACGAAATTCTCCTCCGCCCGCGCCGACCGCAGGGAAATCTCGCTTGCCGGAAAGTCCTCCGCCGACCAGTGATACCGCCCGCCGACGTGCCGCAGGATCCCCGCTTCATCGAGGTATTCCAGCAGCTCCGGCGCACCGGGCGCATTCCCCAAGCCCTCGCCGTCCTCAAACGGCAGCTCAAACGCCGCGCACTTGAAGTGGTTGAGCAGAATATACAAATTATCCGGATTCAGCAACGCGTTCTCCGGCGAGCGCTTCATCAGATAGTCCGGGTGGGACACGATGTACTGGTCAAGCGCCGCCGACGACGCAACGTAGAACACGATGGACGTTCCCTTTCGCCGCCCAGCGCGCCCCGCCTGCTGCCACGCGCTCGCGATTGTTCCCGGATAGCCGCACAGCACGCACGCATCCAGCGCGCCAATGTCGATGCCCAGCTCCAGCGCGTTCGTGGAGACCACCGCGTCCACCCGGCCTGCGCGAAGCCCGCGTTCAATTTCGCGCCGCTCCGTCGGCAGATACCCGCCGCGATAGCCGCGCACCCGCCCGGCATTCCCCAGTGGGTCGCGCACCATGTCCTTCAGGTACTTCGTCAGCACCTCAACCGCCAGCCGCGACCGCGCGAACGTAATCGCCTGAATCCCGTTTTGCAGCAGCAGCCCCGCAATCCGCCGCGTCTCCTGCAGCACGCCCTTGCGGATGCCCAGCTGCCGATTGACCACCGGCGGATTGTAGAACACGAAGTGCCGCACGCCCATCGGCGCGCCGTTATCATCCACCAGGATGACCTCGCGCCCCGTCAGCGTTTCCGCCAGTTCCTTCGGGTTCGCAATCGTCGCGCTGCACAGGATGAACTGCGGATGACTGCCGTAGAAATCGCACAGGCGCAGCAGCCGCCGCAGCACGTTCGCCAGATTCGACCCAAACACGCCGCGATAGGTATGAATTTCATCAATCACGATATACCGCAGGTTCTCAAACAGCTTGACCCACTTCGTATGGTGCGGCAGAATCCCGCTGTGCAGCATATCCGGGTTCGTCACGACGATATGCCCCGCCTGCCGAACCGCCTTTCGCGCTGCGCCGGGCGTATCGCCGTCATAGGTATACGTCTTGATATCAACGCCCATCGCCTCAATCAGCTCATACAGCTCGCTGACCTGATCAGCAGACAGCGCTTTTGTCGGAAAGAGGTACAATGCCCGTGCATCATCGTTCTGCAAAATGGCAGACAGCACCGGCAGGTTATAGCACATCGTTTTGCCGGAGGCCGTCGGCGTGACAACCACAACATCCCGCCCCGCCAGCACCTCGCGGATTGCGTGCGCCTGATGGCGATACAGCTGATGCACCCCGCGTTTTTCCAGCACAGGTAGCAGCCGCGGATCAAGAGAATCCGGGAACGGCTCATACACCGCCGGACGCGCCGGAAGGACATCCCAACGGACAACATTTTGCATAAACATAGGGTCACTGCGGAGGGATTCCGCCAGCTGGTCAACATTCATAGGAAGCACCTCCCGACAAGGATTGCATTTCCCCCTCATGATAGCAGATTTCTGTTCGCTTGTAAAGGCGAACAGGGAGGGGGAGAATAGGGAAAAAAAAGGATAAACACGCGGAAGAATTATGGTAGTGAAGTCAACTCAATCGCGCGGAGGGGTCAAGGGGGGATCCCCCTTGCAGGGTCAAGGGACAGCGTCCCTTGTGGGGCTTGGGGCAACGCCCCAACTGTTACACCGTTAAACCTACTCAAAGAGAAAAGTCAAGCATGGCACCTTGGTCGCAGGCAGCGAAGCGTCCCTGCGCACAAGCTCCCGCTCCCGCAGGAGCGGAATCCCCCATCCGCGAAAAAAGTCAACTATGGTAGTGTGCGCTGCGAAGGGGTCAAGGGGGCGACCGCAGACTTCGTCTGTTTCCATTGCCCCCTTGTCGCCTCCGCAGAGGCGAAACCCTCTGCAGCACAAAAATCAACTTGCTTAAACCCACAAAGCCGCAAACATCATTGCCTTTTTCCCCCAAGGGGGATTTTCCCCATGCAAAAAATCCCCCGCCTGTCGCACAACAGACGGAGGAAATTGATGCAAACTCTACTTGAGAAGTGACGGAATCACCCTTGCGGACGATTACGCTTCCTCGTGGGTCTTGGGGAGCGCACGCATCACATTGCCGCTGCGCAGGCAGCGGGTGCAGACGTTCATACGCTTCGCAGAACCGTTGACCACCACGCGGACACTCTGCACGTTGGGCGCCCAGGTACGGTGGGTCTTACGGTTGGAGTGGCTGACGTTGTTGCCGTTCAGCGTACCCTTTTCGCAGATCTCGCAAAACTTACCCATGGAAATCCACCTCCTTGTTGGAGTATGCACACATCAAGCCTTGACAGTATATCATACTCTGCGGCAAAAAGCAAGGGGTTTCCTCAAAAATTCAGCATTTGGAAATCTGCGAGCATGGGATGGTGATTATCGGAGGGACGTGGGCAGCGCGGGTGGTCGGTCGCGCCCATTTGGCGCGACACAGCACAGATGTTGGAAAGAGCTGCTTGGGGGCGCTCCTGCGGGAGCGCGAAGTTACTGGCAGGGACGCTTCGCTGCCTGCGCCCTTTGTTGAGCGCGTTTGGCATACTGGTCGCCCGCGGAACAGTTGGGGCGTTGCCCCAAACCCTACCAGAGGCGCCGCCTCTGGACTCCGCAAGGGGGAATTCCCCCTTGACCCCTTCGCGCGATTGAGTTGGTCGCTTTTCCCGACTTTGCCCGCGTGTTTATCCTCTTTGTCCTGCCTTAGATGTCCCCCGCGATGTCGATATTTTCACCCTTCAACAGCACCGCTGCGCCCTGTTTCGCTTCCGAGCTATCCGGATGCGCCAGCAGCCACTTATTCCGCGCCCACAGCGTCTTATCCAGCTTATTCGCGCCATCCTCCGGCCGGAAATCCGTATTCGTCTGATCCGGCAGCGCCACCATCACGCGGAAGCCCTTCTTCGCATCCGCATGGCACGGGGCATAGTGCAGCGTCGTCGCGTACACTTCCACCATCACGCCCGCCGGCACCTTGAACGCCTTCACCTTCGCGGTGTCCAGCTCGCCGTTCTCCAAATCGGACAGCGTCGCCAGCAGCAGAATGAAATCGTCCGTGCCGAGGTTGAACTCGCTGTCCCGGTGGAACTCAAGGCAGTTCAGCTTCGTGTTGTGCCCGTTGCAGTAACCCAGCTCATAGGGCATACCGCCGTACAGCCCTTCGCCGATTTTCGCGGCGTTCGGCGCGTTGTGCAGCACTTCCACGCGCGGCAGGTACACCACGCCGTCGGTGCAGGGCGTCGTCGCGAGCGCCTTGACGAGCCCTTCCGTCGGATAGCCCTCCACCACGCGGCCGTAGGGCTTGAAAGCCGAATCATAGACAGACAAAATCTCCATGAGAATACGCCTCCTGTTTTTCTCTGCGGAGGATGCTCCGCGTTTTCTTCTCCTTATATTCGCCGTTTTCCGGGGAAATCCTGCTGCATCAGCGAATAATCCCGTCCTCCACTTCCGGCTGATGATACCACGCCTTCGTCAGCGTATCCTTGTAGTACGGCAGAATGTTGTACTCGTACCAGTATACTTTGTCGCCCTGTGCGGTAATATCCTGCCGGACGCTGAATGAATAGCAGCGGTTGTCACGCAAGTGATCCATATCCGCGGAAATCGCCAGCGCGAGCGCCTTCAGCACCTTCGGGTCGTTCACACGGTCGAATCCGCGCTCCTCAAATACGAAGCGGTACACGCTGTTCATCGGCTTAAAGAGCACAATGCGCACCTCGTCCCGCCGAATCAGCACGCGGTCAACACAGCAGCGGTTCGCCGTCCGCAGCACGGGATACAGCGCGCGATACAGGTCGGTCGTCCGCGCGCGCTCCACCATTTCCTTCTCCAGCCGATTTCTGCGCCGCTGTGCGTGCAGCAAGGCGACCAGAATGAGCAGCAGCGCCGCTCCCGCCGTCACGATTCCCCAAGTCATGTACTTCCGCCCCTCCGCACGATGGTTTTTTTCATCATAGCAGGAATGGCGAAATTTGTCAAGTGGTTGTGCAAAAATGCACAAAGTGGGCATCAATGGCGCAAAAACGGCATCTTTCTGTAACTACTTTGAATTTCTTTCGATTTTTCGTGATTTCGCGATAACTTCATTTATTTCTGCTATTGCTTTTTCAAACCAATTGTGTTATGATATAATAATGAAAGACCACACTACTCGACGTAAAATAACAGGAGGTTGTTCCTTACTATGCTCGCGAATTTGAAGGCGCTCCGTACCGCTCAGGGTCTGAGCCAGCGCGCTCTGGCTGATTTCGTTAAGGTCAGCCAGCAGTCCATCAACCAGTATGAGAACCGCGATACCGAGCCGGACATTGCCGTTCTGACCCGCATTGCGGACTACTTCGGCGTGTCCATCGACTATCTTGTCGGTCATGACCCGGCGGCAGGCGAGCTCATCCCCACGAACCTGACGGATGCAGAACTCCGCCTCATCCTCAACTTCCGCCAGCTGGATGATGACCAGCAGCGCTCAATGAACCTGCTCGTCATGCAGATGACGAAGGACAACAAGCGCAACGCCAAGCCGCAGGAGTAATTCCCGTTTTTCCGCAGCTTAAACGCAAAAGCACTCGCTTTTGCGCTTTTGCTGTGCCATTTATTCGGAATTACGATGCCGACCGCTGCTCCAGCGACAGCTTATCCGCCAGCATGGCAATGAACTCACCGTTCGTCGGCTTATCCTCCTTCGTCGCTACGCGGCAGCCGAACGCCTTGTTGAGCGTATCAATGCGTCCCCTGCTCCACGCGACCTCAATGGCGTGGCGAATGGCGCGCTCCACCTTGCTGGCGGAAGTGTTGTAGCACTTGCCGATGCTCGGATACAGCTCCTTCGTGATGCGGTTGATCATGTCCGGATTGTCCACCACCATCTTCACCGCCGTCCGCAGGAACTGGTAGCCCTTGATGTGCGCCGGAATCCCGATGGTCAGGAACAGGCTCGCCAGCTTTTCGTCGATGGACAGCGAGCGTGCGCTTGCGTTCAGCGCTGTTCCCAGCGGCACAACGCCCTGCCCGCAGCTTTCCCGGATGCGCGCCGCCAGTGACGCCATGTCAAACGGCTTGACCATGTAGAACCGTGCGCCCAGCTGCACCGCGCGCATGATGAAATCGTCGCGCCCCAACGCCGATACGACGATAATCTGCGGCGGATTCGCCAGCTGCTGCCGCCGGACTTCCTCCATCAGCGCGAACCCGTCCATCTGCGGCATGATAAGGTCAAGCACCATCACGTCCACGCGCACCTTGCCCAGCGCTTCGAGCGCCTCCGCACCGGACGGGCATTCCGCCACCACCTTCATGCCCTCCTGCCGCGCCAGATAGTCGCGCATTCCCCGGCGAAGGTCGCCGTTGTCGTCCACCAGCATAATCCGCATATCACCCATTGTTTTTCCTGCTCCCTTCAAACGCTTTTTTTCGGGACGCTCCGGTGCGCTCCGCCATCTTTCCGGCGTCTTTCGCCTTCCGCGCGTCCTTTCGATGGCATTATAGCACGTTGATTTCCGTTTGTGGGGAATCCGACGAAAGCTCCATTCATTCTCACCATCTTTCAAATTTGATTTGTTATCTATCGTTTTTCCACAGTTTCGTTCACGTTTTCGTGATTTTGCCGGAATAATCAGTGCCTTTTCGACGCATTTTCAGGAATCCTCGGCGCTTTTTGCGGTCAACCAAACCTGTGCAGCACGCAAAAACGCTATTACGCAAGTGGATTTTCCGAAAACGTTTCGTGCATAAAAAAGCAGAAGCCTGCATCATGTCGGCTTCTGCTTTTCTTTTTTGGGAGACAGCATTCTCGTCGCCGCCGCAGGTGCGATTTTCCCTGCGGCGGAGCATGTCAAGAGACAAAAGCATCCCGCCCCGCGAAGGGAACGGAAGGGCGGCCGCAAAGCCCTGCCTTACGGCTCATACGACCACCGAATCGCATCCACCGTGCCACTCGTGTTCAGCTCATAATCCAGCTGCCAAATGTGGCTGTCGCCGGTTTCGACGCGGTAGCGGATGATTTTCGTGCCGTCCTCCTGCTTGTAGATTTTGCCCTTGTTGAACTCGCTCTCATACAGCCCGCGGTTGCCCGACGGACTTTCCACCTGCCCGAAATCCTTGTAGACGCTGACGACCTCGTCCTCCGTGCTGCCAATTTGCGTCTTGCGCGGCGCGGTGAACTCGTCCCGCGTCATGTACAGTTCCACCAGCACATTCGCCGTCCGCAGGCGCGCAAAGCACGCATAACCCCAGTCGTAAGTGACTTTTTCCATGTCCATGCCGATGGTGTAGTTGTACACGGTTTCCGTCGCCGTGCCCTCGCCGCACTTTTGCGTGAAAGCCTCTTTTGTCGTCGTGCCGAGCTTCCAGTCGCCCAATGTGTCATCCACCGTCATCATCGTTTTCATCCACGGCTTCTTGTTGAACTTGTAGCCGACTTCCTTGATGGTGCTGGATTTGCCGTACCCGTTGACGGAAATCGCCTTCAGCGTCACATTGCCGCCCGGCATTTTGATTTTCTCGCCCGTGGTGTACAGCGGGCTGTCCTCGTCGGGTGTTGAGCCGTCGATGGTGTAATAGATGGTGATGGTCTGCGCCACCTCGTCCGTGAGCGTGGCGGCATAGCCGGGGTTCTTCTCCAGCTGGTCTTTCGTCAGCGTGCCGGGGCGCAGGGTGATGCTGATGCGCTTGTCGTATGTGTCGGGGGCAAGTGAAACCGCCGGCTGCAAGGGCGTCGGCATGTAAATCTGGTAGCTGCCCTTCATCACATCGCTGACCAAATCACCGCTGACGCTCACTGCCCGCAGCGACCAGTCGCCTTCGCCCAATTCAATCGGCCCGGTGTACAGCGTGCCTTCCTCCGGCAGCTGATTCAGATCGTTGAACGTGTAGTACACGTCATAATCCTCCGCCACGGCGAAGGTAATCGTCTGCTTGGCGGTGTAGTAGCCCGCTGTAACGCTCGCGCCGGGTGTCGGCGGCAGGATGGATGTGCGCTGTGTGTTGAAGGACGTTACGCCCGTGGCCTTATAGGCGACCGCCAGCAGCTCCGCCGCTTCCTTCTCGCGCCCCTGCGCCAGATAGATACGCACCTGATTGCGGTAGGCGTCCGACGCACTGGGCACAATGTCGGTGTACAGGTAGGCGTACACTTCTTCCGCCTTGTCCAGCTCGCCATTGGCTTCGTAGGCATTGCCCAGCATCAGCAGACCGGATACGTTCGCGTTTTCCTTGCCGTCCTGCTCGTTCGCCTTCACAAAGTAATCAATCGCGCCGCTCAGGTCGCCGTTGTTCATGCGTTCCTCACCAACCTGCCAGAGCGCGGCGGAGTTCGCCTCTCTGCCCATGCGCGCCATCAGCACCTGACCGGGATCTGTCTTTGTCAGGAACATGTACGCGCCAAAGGCAAGGCCAATCATCGCCACAACTGCGCAGACCAGCACAACCATCCAGTTCGTGCCTCGCTGCAAATACTTTGCGGCACGCTTCGGGCCTTTCTCGTGTACGCGCGGGGCACGCTTTCCGTAGGCAATCTCCTCCTCCGGCGCATGGCTGGGAGTGAGGATTTCGCTGTCATAGAACGGCTCATCCTCGCCATAGACGCGCTTTTCCGCGTCATGCGGGGCTGCTTCCTGGGGCGCGTCGGGCATGTCCTCCTCCATGGCACGGGAGGCGTTTCTGCGCCGCCGCTGCTGGGGTTTAGGCGGCTGCGGCGCCTGCTGGTGGGCCGCCAAATGTCTCCCCTGCCGGAAGGAGAGCAGGTCGCTGTCCTCCTGCTTCTCGCCGTCATCGGGCAGATTTACCGGCATCCCGCACCGGGGGCAGCGAACCGCGTCCGACGGCGCATAGGCGTGGCAATTGGGGCATAGCATTGTGCTTTCCTCCTTCCATCAGGGGCGATTGTTGATGGTTTGACCGTTGATGACCAAATCAAAGCTGCACTTCAGGAATGCCGCCGCCTGTTCGCACATCACGATGCGGCTCATGTAGATTTGCAGGTATTCCATGACCGAGGACGATTCATCCATCGTCAATTCGTGGCGGATGATACGCTTCACCGGGTCAACAATCACGCGGTTCTCCTGAATGGAGAAGTTCACGCGGTCGTGAATGTCGTTCAGGTCAGGTTTGCCGCCGCGGACGCGCGTTTTGTGCGCATCGGACTTGTCGCCCAGCGCCAGCGCCGCCGAAACCGCGCTGGAGATGAACCCGCTCTGCTCCTCGTGATTGCCCACCGCGGTGATGATTTCCATCACGTCGTCCATTGCCATGCCTGTCTCGCGCAGGATAGGCAGCAGCAGCACCGCGCCCAGCGGCCCGTGGTCATGCCGATTGACGGAGTTGCCCACGTCATGCACCCACCCGGCAATCGCCGCCAGTTCCACCTCGCGCGGCGAAAAGTTCAGCGCTGCCAGAATACCCGCTGCCGTCCGGCTGACATAGCTGACGTGGCGCGGGCCGTGCTCGGTGAAGCCCATCGCCGCCAAATAGCGGTTGCCCGCGCTGATGAGCGCCTTGATGTCCTCGTTTTTCTGAATATCCGCCAGTGTTACCATGGATGCTCCTTATACTATTTCAGAATGAGAATGAACCAAGATGCGCCGCAAATTTTTCGTGCTGGCTAACGAGAGCGAAATGCAGCGTAGCAGCGCTGCGCGAAATGGAACGACCGGACGCCAGAGCGGAAAAGGCGCAAGCAGATGGTTCAAATGAGTTCGGGAATAGTATTACTGCATCGGCGTGTCATCGTCCCCGTCGTCCATCGGGTGCAGTGCCTCGTATTCCGGGTCGTCGTAGAACTCGCGCTCCGGCGCTTCGCCACCCAGCTCCTCGATGGCGGCGCGCAGCTCGATAAAGTCCATGTAGCGGCAGTTTTCCTCGTTCGCAGCAGCGATTAGAATCGGCAGCGCGCGCGGGTCGCCCAGTTTCGCCAGATAGCTTGCGAACAGGGCGCGGCGGTTCGGGTTCTTCTCGAACAGGCGCACCGCCAGCTGATACACGTTCTCGTGGCCGGGGAAGTTCGCCAGCACATCCAAGAGCGCTTCCTGACCGGCTTCGTTCGCCTTGTTCAGGTTTTCCAGCATCGGCTGCAAGGCTTCCTTGCCCATGTCGCGCAGGCTGTCCAGCGCGTTGTCCGCCAAATCATCCTTCATTTCGCGGTTCAGCTGCCACTGGATGTAGAGCATCTTCGGCAAGGTGCTGCCCATGTCGCGAAGAAGTCCGATGGCGGTCATGCGCGCCTCCTCCGGGATGGCGTCGCTTTCATCGCGCAGGAGGGTCAGCAGGCGCTTCTCGCACGGGCGGCCCACCGCCTGAATCTGCTCCATCAGCATATCCGGCACAGGGATGTCCTTCTGGCAGTACTGCACCATCCAGTCCACCAAGTCCTTCGCGTCCTCGAACTGCGTGAAGTACGCACCGGGCGTCACACCGTCGAGCCACTTCGCGGGCATGTTCAGGAACTCCGTGTACACGCGAGGCAGATCGTCCTCCATCTCGTCGTAGGTCTTATATTCGCCGCGGTGCTCCTTCATCCACTTCGCCGTGAAATCCGCGAACCGCTCGTCAAAATTGATGCACTTCATGCTGTATTCTCCTTATTCCCGCGTTGCTTTTTCCAGCAGCTGCTTGAGTTCCTCCGTCGTGAACTGATACTGCTGATGGCAGAAATGGCAGCCGAGCTCCGCGCCGGTATCCTCGTCGATGATGGTTTGCAATTCCTTGCGCCCCAGCGAAATAAGCGCCTTTTCCATGCGCGCGCGGCTGCATCCGCAGTGATAGCGCAGGGGCGTGCGGTCGAGGACGACCGGCTTCATGCCGCGGAACCAGTCTTCCAGCAGCTGCTCCTTGGGCGCTTCGGTCATTTCGCGGCTGATGTCGGCAAACATCGGGCTGCGGAGTTCAAGCTGCTCAATCGTCTCCTCCTCGCACCCCGGCATCGGCTGAACGAGCAGACCGCCCGCCTTCAGCACCACGTCGCCATTCACCAGCACGCCCAGCGACACCAGCGACGGCTGCTGTTCGGACACGGTGAAATACTGCGCGAAATCAATGCCAAGTTCGCCGCTGACCAGTTCAATCGTGCCGACATACGGCTCTTTCAGTCCCAAGTCTTTGATAACGGTCATGCGCCCGGTATGCCCGATCGCTCCGCCGACGTCGAGTTTGCCATCCGCGCGCAGGGGGAGTTCGACCCGCGCATCATCCGCGCAGACCTTCACGTCGCCGTGATTCGCCACCGCCACGATGGTTCCCATCGGGCCGTCGCCGTGGACATTGACCGTCACGGACTCATTGTCGCCCTTCATCATCACGCCAAGCATACTCGTCGCGGTCATCAGCCGCCCCATCGCCGCCGTGCAGACGGGCGTTGCGCCATGAATATCCGCCGCGCGCTGTGCCATCTGCGTCGTTTCGCACATCATCACGCGCACCTGACCATCCATCAGCGTCAGGCGAATCATTTCGTCCCCTTGATGCCGTTCTATCATTTCTTCACTCATAACAAGTACCTCCTACCAGAGGCGCTGCCTCTGGACTCCGGCAAGGGCGCTGCCCCTGCACCCTGCAAGGGAGTTCCTCCCTTGACCCTTTCGCGCGATTGAGTTGCGCGCGTCTGCATACTTCTTCCGCGTGTTTATACAGGGATTTCGCCTCTGCAGAGGCGATTCCCCTTGCCACTCCGAAGCCGGAGTATGTTTCAAGCCTTACTCCGGCTTCCGCGCCGCGATATGCCACCGATGCTCTTCCGGCGCGGGATGCGTAAGCGCATTCGTCCCGAACACCCGCACATCCACAAAACCAATCGACTGCAAGAGCGCCACCAGCTTCTCCGCCTGATACGCGCGCTGTACCTGCTCTTCGTCAATCCGCCGATACCGCCCGTCCGGCTCCTTCACGAAGATAGCAAGGTGCATTTCCACCTGCTGGCGCTCCGGGAAATACCGGTTCTGCCACATGTACGTCACGTCCCGGCGATCCTCGCCCATGAACTGGCTGCCCAGCAGGTGCTCCAGCTTATAAGGGGTCGAGACATCGAAGAACAGCCCGCCGCCGGGTTTGATGGCTTCCCATGCGGATTGGAAGAACGCCGCCGCGTCCACGTCCTGCAGGAGGTAATTCACCCCGTCGCACGTCGCCAGCACCGCGTCCACCGGGCGATGCAGCCGCAATTGCCGCATGTCCTGCCGGATGAACGGGATGCCGAACCCCGCCTTGCGCGCTTTCTGCGCCGCCTGCCAGAGCATTTCCTGCGACAGGTCAATGCCCATCATCTCATAGCCCAGCTGCTGCAAGGGCAGTGTCAGGCCGCCCGTGCCGCACGCGCACTCGCACACCTTCGCATTGCGCGGGATGCCGTAAGCCGTCATCATCCGGGCATACATATCCGCCCATGCGCCATAATGCACGTCGTTCATCAGCGTGTCGTAAACTTCCGCAAATCCTGTATACATTCGTTTTCCTGCCTGATTATCTGTTTTTTCCGCGCATCGTACCGCCGATTCTGCCCGCTTCCTTCGCGGACAGACCCGCCCAGCCGACGTCGCGGAGTTTTTCTGTCAGTCCGAGGGCTTCCGCCGTCTCGTACTTGCGGCGGAGCTTGTCGGGCAAGCGCCAAGGTCTTTGCATTCTCTGCTCTCCTTTCTCACATTAACAATCTGCAATGTTGCAGGGGTTTCGCCTCTGCGGAGGCGACAAGGGGGCTTTCCGTTCGCCCCCTTGACCCCTTCGGTTTCCCCTTTATTGCAGGTTGTTATAGCGTATAGCAGTAGTTTGCACGCCCTGCGCCCGCTTCATGCGGATTACCGCTTGTCCGTGTAGCCGTTTTCCCACGGCTTCAGTTCGCGCTCTTCTTCCTGCTCATCGTCGTCATCATCATCGTCGTCATTCTCCTGCGACAAGCCGCGGTTGATCTGCGCGCCCTCAATGCGGGAGTTGATGTACTTGTCAAACACCGCGTTGGTGAAGCTGGCGGTGATGAAGCGGCTGAACGCGAACCCGAAGATGAGGTAGTACGCGAACAGGAGCAGCAGCACCCACGGCTGAAGCGTCAGCAGGAAAATCACGGTAAACAGCGCTGTCGGGACGCAGTGCAGCAGTCGAATGCCCACGCTGCCCGGCAGCCGCCCGACTGCGAGAATAAAGCTGTTGCGGATGATGGTGCGGAAATTCATCTGATACGTCACCATCATCGGGTACATGTACGTCACCGCGAGCGCCCAAAGGATGCCCAGCATCAGAATCAGCATCTGCGGAATGACCCACACGGCGTTTCCCACCGCCATATCACCATAGAAGCGCCAGCAGATGTAGACGAGGAACGGCACGCAGCCGGTAATCGTGCTGACGAGCAGCCCCTGCTTCCAGTTCGCCTTGATGGCATCCTTGTAGTCCGCCCACGGGAAGGCGTGTTCGTCACGCGCCCAGTTGCGGGTGACGTAGCTAAGTCCCGCCGTGAACGGGCCGGTAATCGCGATGCACGGAATCAGAATCAGCAGCGTGACGAAAATCATGTCGCTGCTGGTCTGCATGGCTTCGCGGAGGGCTGTCTGATCAATCGCGTCAATGACTGCACCCGTCTCGTCCACCTGCACCGTGCCCGCCAGCGTCATAATCAGGCTGACGACACACAGCGCAATCGCAATCATTGCGGGCAGCCACGCCACGAAGTACATCAGGTTCATGCGGCACAGCCCGCTCATGCGCGTGCGGAGCATCTCCATGAACAGCTGCCAGCGGTTCTTCGGCAGGTCGTCGGGCGTGTAGTCGCCCTTGCCGCTCTTGCCGTAGTAGTAGGAATTCATCAGCTTGTCAAACACAGTTTCGTCCTCCTCGTCAGGCGAATGTCATCCCCGATTTTCCACCTGCATCGAGGGATGATAAATCAGTTTCTTATTATACCATATTCCGCGCAAAAAGCAAAGAAAAACATGCTCTTCGCGAAAAATGTTACGAAATCGTCACAAAGTGACACAAAGCCCCGGTCAGCCGTTTTCTCGCTGACCGGGGCAAAAAAATCCGTATTACTGGCGTCCGCGCTTGCTGCGGCCGTAGATTTGCGCTTTCGCGTCCTCCATGGCATCGCCGTCTTCCGCCATATCGTCCGCGGTAAAGACCTGCTGCGCCTCGGCGCTTGCGGGCTTTTCGTTTGCCGCCACGTCGTCCGCCGTCTGCACCGCGTCCGCCGTTTCTGCCGTTTCAGGCTTTTCCTCTGCTTCCGGCGCATTCTCGCTTTCGTCCGCAATCATCACGCGCTCGTCTTCCGGCACTTCCTCGGTGTAATTGCGGCGTTCGCTGAGCTGCAGCTGCTCCTGCCCATCCTTCGGGCGATTCATCACGCGCCCGGCGATGCTCACTGCCAGCAGCACGGCAGAAATCACCGCCAGCACCGCGAAGATGTAGTACAGCGTCGTCAGCACACCTTGGAAGGTCGTCACGGCGGCAGGCAAGGTGTCCTCCGTGGGCAGTTCCTCCGCCACAAAGGGCTGCGGCGTGGTGACAGGCACCTGCGTCGGCACGCTCGTAGGCGCTGCCTGCTGCACCTGAATGATGTTGCCCTCGAAGGTCGTAGCCTCATCGAGTTCGTTGCGCAGGGTCGCGTCGAAGCGGAATTTGCCCACCATGTTCACCTGCACGTCGCGCATCGTCGTGAAGGACTCGCCGGGCGCAAGCAGGGCAATGTTCGCCAGTGACACGCCTGAGGACGAGACGGTGATGTTCTTCGCGTCATAATTGCCGGTGTTGGTCACAGTGGTGGTGAAGCGGATGACCGACGGCAGGGTGAACACAACATCCGTGCTGGCAGTCGTTTCCACCGTCAGGCTGGGTGCTTTCGCCGGGTCAATAGCGGTCAGCGGCAGGCGGCCCGTCGCCGTTTCAATGCCGGTCTTTCCCTCCATGCCCGTCACAGTGAACTGATATTCCGCCGTTTCGGTCATGGTGATGGTCTTTTCCAGCTTGACCGTCTTGCCCGCGTCCACCGTCACATCGGTAAACACCGTGTTCAGCGTCGGGTCAGTGACGGTGATGCCCGTGATGTTCTTCTTGCCCGTGTTCTTGAGCGTCAGCGTCAGCTTGACTTCATCGCCGACATTGCCGCCCTTGCGATCGGCGGTCAGCGTTGCGGTCAGGTTGACCGTGCCGTACTTGATGGTCGCATCCGCCACCTTTTCGGTGTAGCTTTTGCCGCCCGCGGAGTAGGTGACAGTCGCGTTGGACGTGATGTTCTTCGTACCCATCGTCACGGTAAAGGTATGCGACTTCTTCTCGCCCGCCGGAATCGCGCCGATGCTCGCCGTGTTTGACGAAACAGCGGAGGACTCCTTGATGCGCACGCCCGTCACATCCACCGTACCGACGTTGCGGATTTCGTACACCACGCTCACTTCCTGTCCCTTGCGGGCGATACCGGGCGTGATGGTGCGGCTGACCTGAATTTCCGGTTCTGCCTGCACCTGCGAAATGCGCTTGACAAAGTTGTTGCTCGCGTTGGAAACGATGCCATTTTCATCCTTGCGGGGATAGCGCACGCGGAACGCCAGCTGTCCGGCGTTCAAATCCGCCTGCGTCACGTTCCACGCAATCGTGCAGCTCTGGCTTGCGCCCGCGTCCAGCAGCGGCGTGCCGAACGCCTCGATGATGCTGCCGTTGGGGTCAAGCACCGACACAGGGGACGTAAACTTCTCGTCCGTTACGTTCGTCACGCGAATCGTGACGGTAATTTCCTCCGGCGCGGTGAACTGGTACTTGGAGAAATCCAGTTCCACCTTAATCGGCAGCGTGCTGGCGGTGCTTTCCGCCCCGGCGGTGCTTACCAGCCCCAGCAGCATCAGCAGAGCACAGAAAAGCGTAAAAATCCGTTTCTTCATCATATCCCCATCGGGCAGCGCACAGCCGCCCTTCCTCCTTCCGCGCCATGCGCCGGAAAAGGCGGACGCATCGAGCAGAAATCATGCCTGTCCACTTCCCTTGGAAATGGAACCACATACCCTATCCTATTTTACTCGTTAACAGCCCCTTCTGTCAAGGTGCATGCCCCTTGGAAATGTAAAATGTTCATCGAAAAGACGGTTTCTGTGGCGAAATTTTCGTTTTTTCCCGCCGAACGGTTGTTTTTTTCGCACGTCCACCTTGAAAAATCGGGCGGAGAACGGTATAATAAAGACAGCTAACCGAACGTGTTCCGCAGATTTTTTCGCTGCGGACGCGAAAAACAAGGAGGCAGTACCCCTATGGACGTCAAGACCGCTTATGAACAATGGCTGCATGATTTTGCCGCCGATGCTGATACGATTGCCGATTTGAAGGCAATTGCGAATGACCCCGCGGAAATCGAAGACCGCTTCTATACCGAGCTTTCCTTCGGCACAGCGGGGATGCGCGGCGTACTGGGCGCAGGCATGAACCGCATGAACCGCTACAACGTCCGCCGGGCAACGAAGGGCTTGGCAAAGTACCTGCTGCAGAATCCGCAGGAAGCGCAGCGCGGCGTGGTAATTGCGTATGACAGCCGCCGCTTCTCCGCTGAGTTTGCCCGCGATACGGCGCTCGTGCTGGCGCAGGAGGGCGTTCCGGCGTATCTGTTTGATGCGCTCCGTCCTGTCCCGATTCTGTCCTACGCGGTTCGCCACCTCCACGCCATCGCCGGCATCGTCATCACCGCCAGCCACAATCCGCCGCAGTACAACGGCTATAAGGTCTACGCCGAGGACGGCGCGCAGGTCGGCCCGGAAGCCGCGGACGGCATCACCGCGTTTATCCGTTCTACCCCCTATACCGACTGCAAGCTGATGGACGAAGAAGAAGCCAAGGCGAAGGGGCTGCTGAAAATCATCGGCAACAAGGAAGTCGATGACGACTACATTGCGCAGGTCAAGACGCTGTGCATCCAGCCGGAGCTGCTCGCCGAGGAAGGCAGCAAGCTCTCCATCGTCTACACGCCCATCCACGGTTCGGGCAACGTGCCGGTTCGCCGCATCCTGCGCGAAGTCGGCATCAGCAACGTCTCCGTCGTCAAGGAGCAGGAGCTGCCCGACCCGAACTTCTCCACCGTCAAGGTGCCGAACCCGGAAGACCCCGGCGCGTTCGTCCTTGCCATCAAGCTGGCGGATGAAGTCGGCGCGAAGGTCATTTTCGCCACTGACCCCGACTGCGACCGTCTGGGCGTCGCCGTCAAGACCGGCAATGGCGACTGGCAGCTGCTGACCGGCAACCAGATCGGCTGCGTGCTGCTGCACTACATCCTCTCCACCAAGCAAAAGCAGGGAACGCTGCCCAAGAACGGCGCGGCGGTGAAGTCCATCGTGTCCACGTCGCTGGCGAACAAGATTGCCGCTTCCTTCGGCGTGGAGATGTTCGAGACGCTGACGGGCTTCAAGTTCATCGGCGAGAAGATTCAGCAGTTCCAGGACACCGGCTCCCACACGTTCCTCTTCGGCTTCGAGGAAAGCTACGGCTTCCTGTCCAGCACGTTCGTGCGCGACAAGGACGGCGTGAACGCCTCCCTGCTGATTGCCGAGGTCGCTTGTGCCTGCGCCGCGCAGGGCATCACGCTCTATGATTATGTGCAGTCCATCTTCCGCGAATACGGCTATTTCGTGGAAAAGGTCGTCAGCAAGACGCTGCCGGGCAAAGACGGCTTGACCCGCATGAAGGAAATCATGAAGGACCTGCGCGAGAATCCCCCGAAGGAACTCTGCGGCATGAAGGTCACGGCGGTTCGCGACTATTTGAAGGGCACGCGCACTGCGGACGGAAAGGTCGAACCGACAGGTCTGCCGAAATCCGACGTGCTGTACTTCGAGCTGGAGAAGGGCAACTGGGTCTGCGTGCGTCCGTCCGGCACGGAGCCGAAGATCAAGCTGTACGTCAACACCAACGCCAGCGACAAGGCGGACGCGGAGAAGCTGAATGCGGATCTGCGCGTTGCGTCCGAGGCGCTGCTGGACTAAGGGAATCCGCAACTGAATAGGCAATAACGGCGCGGGTCGTGCTTCCTGATATGGGAGGCACGACCCGCGGTTTTTATGCAATTGATGGATGAACAGCCGAGTATCACTTCAATTCCAGCACCTTCTGCACCACATTGCCTTCCAAATCCAGCACCGTGATATTGCAATGCTCATCCGTTGCAAAGATGTGTTCGCCGCCAAAGTAATACAGCCCCGAAAAAATGCTGTCACTCACTTTTTCAGTCGTTTGGGTTGCTAAATTGATGCGGTACGTTCCTTCAATTTCATCATTCTCATACCGCTGCGGAAGAATATTGTACTTGTATCCCTGATAGCGCTTCACAGAGAGGAACGCATCATCCCCCACAACCGTCGCTGCGCTATGAGAAAACTCACACGGCACGTCCATCAGGCAGACAACCTCATCGGCTGAACGAACAAGATACAGCAGCTTGGAAAACCTGTCATCATGCACAAGAATGCCCTGACTGCAAGGGAATACCGATCTGTTCCGCATATACGGCAGTTCGATTTTCTGCTCCTGCGCATTCGCGTCTGACACGATGAGTTCCACAGCACCAGCAGAATCTTGCTTGCGCAGATAATAGCTGACTTCGCCGCTGCTGTACTGTGCCTGTTCGTCCGTATAGGCAACGAATTTTCCATCGCGCACATGAACAAAATCCTGCGGTGTATCTGACGGAATATAGAGTGAGCCGTCTTCCGCAAACACAACCGCATAGGACAGGCTGCTGTTCGCCGTGGCAATCATTTCTTCCTGATCCGTCTCTATATCGTAGCTGTAAAGTTCGTTATCTGAAACGTGCCAATAATAGAGGAATCGACCGTCAAAACCAGCAATTTTCTCATGAGCATTGTCGAAGCGGTCAAGTTTTCTTATCTTGACGATTCCTTCCGGCGTCAGTGCGCACAGCCAGCCGTTGTATTCCGTTTCACTCGTCGAACGGCTGCACCGCGGCCAAATATAGAGCTGCCCATTATTTACGCCGAGCCAAATGGCAGCTTCCTGCTGGAAATTATTTGGAAGATGCTGACTGTCTTCCAATTTTCCCGCATAGGGCTGATAGCTGAACGTTCTGCTCTGCGTACAGGCGATGCCAATCAGCAGAAGCACCAGAAACAGCAGCGCGGCGGCCAGTATGCGTGTGCGTTTCACTTTTTTTGTTTCCTCCTTGCGTTAGATTTCTTGGCACAATTCGAGATACGCATCCACCGCCTTCCGAAAATCCGCTTGCAGTGCTTCGCGTGTCTCTCCTTCATACGAAATCAGACTGCGAACGCCCTGCACCTTGCCAAAGAACACGCCGTCCGCATCGGAAAATTCGACCGAACCGACATAGCCTTTGTACGTCATCGTTTGCTTCAATTTGTCCATTGCCTGATTACTCCACCCAAAACACCGCCGCGTCATGCTTTCCCAGCGTCGCCGTCAGCCCGTCCGCCGTCTGCTGCTTCTCGCCTGTCCACAGTTCCCGCGCCGCCGAGTACGTCCCTTCCAGCATTTCGCCTGTCACGCGAACCGTCCGCGTCTCTTCCGACAGATTGAACAGCGCAGCATACAGCCCCTTGCCGTCCCTGCGCGGCGCAATCCACACGCTTTCATCCTCCGTCGTCCAGAGCGGATGGGCGCACGCGCTCGTCTTTTCAATCGCCAGCACATCCCGGTTCGTCAGCAGCTTCAGCGTGAAGTCGTCATTTTTCGTCAGTTCCCCACCTATCATCAGCGGCGAACGCATCATGCACCACAGCGTCATCATCGTCCGCTGCTCCGCCTGTGTGAAGTTCGTCCAGCCGTTCGGGTCATAGCACTGCCGCAGTGCGCCGACGGGCAGCATATCCGCATCCGGCCAATGCCCCGGCGCGGCATGGACGCACCACTTCTCCGCCCGCTCAAACATCCCCTTGAGCAGCCGCCACTCGTCCCAGAAGTCGTCCGTGATGCGCCACATGTTCGCGTATTTCTTCAAATGCTCCGCCTGTTCCAGCGGCGCGGGGCCGGGCGACAAAGACAGCACAATGTCCCGTCCGCAGGCGCGGCAGGCAGCGGAAATGACCTCGATTTCCCGCTTGCAGTGCGGATATTCGCGCGCAATGTCGTCGCACTTGACGAAATCCACGCCCCATTCGGCGTACATGCGAAAGATGCTGTCATAGTACGCGCGCGCTTCGGGCATATCGCACCGCAAGCCGTACATATCGGGATTCCACGTGCAGATGCTGTTCGGATTCGCGACCTCGTGGCAGCCCTTCCCGCACCCAAGAATCGGCAAGTGCCGATGCGCCGCCATCCGCGGCATCCCGCGCATGATGTGGATGCCGAATTTCAGCCCCAGCGAATGCACATAATCCGCCAGCGGCTTGAAGCCTTTTCCGCCTGCCGATGACGGGAATCGCCCCGGTGCGGGCTGCAAGCGCCCGTATTCATCCATCGTCAGTTCGGCAAACGGCTCGTAGGCGTGGCTCGTCGCGGTCGGCTGATACCACTGAATATCCACAACGACGTACTCCCAGCCGAACACCTGCAAGTGCTCCGCCATATACGCCGCGTTTTGCCGCACGGTCGGCTCGTCCACCGCCGCGCCGTAGCAGTCCCAGCTGTTCCATCCCATCGGGGGCGTCTGCGCAATCATGATATTTTCCTCCTACTATATTATGAAATCGTGATTTGATGTCTGCTATTTTTTCAGCTCCAGATACACATTTCGATACTGGCTTGGCGTACACCCTTTCTGCGTCCGGAACACGCGGTTGAATGTCGCAATCGACCCAAAGCCAACGCGCAGCGCAACCTGCGTCACGGGCAGGTCGCTCTGGCTGAGCATCTCCGCCGCCATATCCACCCGCCGCGCATTCAGGTACTGGATGAACGTCGCGCCTGTGTGCCGGCTGAACATGCGGCTGAGCGTGTAGCGGCTGAACCCCGCGTAGTCCGCCAGCACATCCAGCGTGATGTTTTCGGCGTAGTTTTTATTCAGGTAATCCAGCGCACGGTTGAAAGCGTCCTCGCCGGATAATCGCCGGTGGATGTCATTCATCTCCGCGCTGTTGGCGACATTGGGCAGATACAATTCCCCCAGCGTGGCGAATACGTCCATCAGCAGCGCATAGCACCGCAAATTCCGCAGCGGCGTGTACGCCTCGTAAGCGTCCACCAGCTGCATCAGGGTTTTGCGAACGATGGGCGTCGCTTCACTTGCTGCCGTGAGATAAATCGGCTGGCGCAGCATCGGGCGCAGCGCAGCAAATTCCTTCATTGTAAATGCGGCATTGTGTTCAAAGATGATGAGGTAGCGCTCGCTGCCCGCCGCCATGCGCAGGGCGTGCGTCGCGTCGGAGGGAACAAACAGCACCTCCCCCGCCTGCACATGATATACCTTCCCATTTACCACCACCTCGCACCCCCCCAGCAGCGGCACGCAGACTTCTATGGCCGAATGAAAGTGCGGCGCATAGCTGTCCGGGTTCGGCTGATGCCACACGCGGATGGTTGCGTCCCGCTGGTAGGTGATAAACTCCCGCTCGCCCTTCATCACGCGGAAGCCGGATGCCGTCAATGGTCGTTCGCGTTCCGTAATGAGCCTTCGGTTATTCATAATTTCTTCACAAACCTTTCGTGCAAGTTTGCGCATTTTTCCTTGTCTTTTTTTCCATCATACCACAAAACGCAACGCATTTCAAGCAAATTATAACCAAAGACGGGCAAATTTTAAGAAGTTTTTTTCTCTCGTTGAATTTATAATATGGTTGAAAGCAAACCATTTTTATTCATTTGCAACGTATTGAAATTGATTCAATTCCAGTTTGAAGGAGGCACGGAAACATGGAGCGTTCCTTTGGCAGCAAATACGGGAAGTGGATTGCCCTGACGGCGGTCGTTCTGGCGCTGGTGCTGTGGTTCGTTCTGTCCGGCGGCGTGGAGAACTACCGGGCAAAATACGAGGGTTATGACCTCTCGCAGCAGATTGGCGACATCGGGCGCAGCAGCACCTATTCGCTGTATTTGCGCGCGCATGAGGGCGCTCCGGACGCATCTTCGGACGTTTCCATTCCGCTGGTGACGGTGGATTCGGACGGCGTGACTGCACAGAAGGATGGTCTGCTGATGCAAAGCGGCTCTTCCGCAACGTTCGCCGTCACCGTACCGGAAACCGGGTTCTACAACATCCGCCTGACCTACCGCACTGAGGCGGCACGCGGCGTGGACTTGGAGCGCGAACTGCGCATCAACGGCGAAGTCCCCTTCGATGGCGCGGATACACTGACCTTCACCCGCCTGTGGCACGACGGCGGCGAAGTGCGGCAGGACTCGCAGGGCAATGACATCCGTCCGACGCAGGTGGAGGTGTTCGGCGAACAGACCGTCTGCTGCCGCGATTCGATGGGCTACATCACCGAGCCGTACCGCTTTTATTTCGAGGCGGGGGAAAGCACCGTCACCCTGATTGCGACCAGCGAGCCGATGCTCCTGACCGCGCTTTCGCTCACCGCACCCGAAAGAATGCCGGATTACGCCGCTTATGCCGCCGCGCAGCCACAGGAGAACAGCGTTCCTGCTGACTTTGCCCTCTTGCTGGAAGGGGAAAGCAGCACCCTGCGTTCCTCCCCGTCGCTGTACGCGCGTTATGACCGTTCTTCCCCTGCCACTTCTCCCTGCGACGTGCGCCGGACGGTGCTGAACTACATCGGCGGCGATGCTTGGCGCGACGCGGGGCAGTGGATTGAGTGGGATTTCGACGTGCCGGAAAGCGGCTGGTACAACATCACCATCAAAGGCCGTCAGACCTACAACCGCGGCAGCGTGTCCAGCCGTATCCTCTATCTGGACGGCAAAATTCCCTTCTCCGGTATGGAGAACGTCTCCTTCCCCTACACCACGGCATGGAAAATGAACACATTGTCGGATGATTCCGGCACGCCCTACCGCTTCTACCTTTCCGCTGGGCATCACACGCTTCGTCTGGAAGCGACGCTGGGCGACATGGGGCAGATTCTCTCCGACATGGAGGAAAGCATCTACCGCCTGAACCAGATGTACCGCCGTGTGCTGGTGCTGACAGGCGTGAACCCCGACCGCTACCGCGATTACCACTTGGAGCAGGTGTATCCGGAGGTCATCGAAGCGATGGCGCAGGAAAGCCGCCTGCTCTATAAGCTCGTCGATGAGACCGTTGCCATCACCGGACAGAAATCCGACCGCATTGCCGTCGCGCAGACGCTGGCGGTGCAGCTGGAATCCTTCGTCGAAGATCCGGCGAAGATTACCGAAGCCTTCACGAATTTCAAGGACAACATCACCTCCCTCGGCACGTCAATGCAGAACATGCGGCAGGTCAAGCTGGATATTGACCTGATTGCCATCACCGCGGACGGCGTGACCGTACCGCAGCCGTCGGAAAATTTCCTCGACCGCGCGCTGCATGAGCTGAAATCCTGCGTCACGTCGTATTTCGTGGATTACAATGCCTTGGGCGATGTGTACGATGCCAGCGAGGACGTGCTGGAAGTGTGGATTCTGACTGGCCGTGACCAGTCTACCGTCCTCAAAACCATGGTTGATGACACCTTCACACCGTCTACCGGCATTCCCGTCAACGTCATGCTGGTTGACCCGAGCGCGCTGCTGAACGCCGTCGTCGCAGGCAACGGCCCGGATGTCGTCATTTCAACCGACAGCTGGAACCCCGTCAACTACGCGCTTCGCCACGCGGTGGAGGATTTGACGCAGTTCGATGATTTGCAGGAAGTCCTCGACCAATTCTACCCCAGCGCCTACGCCGCGTTCAGCTTCAACAGCGGTCTGTACGCGCTGCCGGAGACGCAGCTGTGCTCGATTCTCTTCTACCGCAGCGACATTCTGGAAGAATACGGGCTGTCCGTCCCGGAAACGTGGGATGATTTGATTGCCATGCTGCCCACCATTCAGGGGGCGAACATGTCCGTCGGCATCCCCTACCCCGACATTGCCGCCCCGAATCTCTCTTCCTATTACGCCATGCTCTACCAGCTTGGCGGCGCGCTCTACAACGATGCTGCGACCCACACCACCATCAACAGCGAAGCGGGTGTGCAGGCGTTTGAGCGCTACACCAGCCTCTACAATGACTACGGTCTGCCGACCATCTTCGACTTCGTGAGCCGCTTCCGCTCCGGCGAAATGCCGCTGGGCATCTTCGATTACACGACGTTCAACACCCTGACCGTCTCCGCACCGGAAATCCGCGGTCTGTGGGACATTGCGATTCTCCCCGGCACTTCCCGCACGGCAGAGGACGGCAGCACCTATGTGGATCACTCCGGGCATTCGCAGGGCGCTTGCTGCATGATGATTGCCACCGACAGCGAAACGACAAAACAGAATGCGTGGCAGTTCATGAAGTGGTGGACGTCCACCGACGCGCAGGTGCGTTTCGGGCGCGAGATTGAAGCCGTCTTGGGTTCGTCCGCACGCTACGCCACCGCGAATATCGCCGCCATCGAGCAGCTTTCCTGGTCAGAAGCTCAGCTGAAAGTCATTCGCGAACAGATGACGTGGGCAGTCGGCTTCCGCGAAGTCGCCGGCGGCTACTACACCACGCGCCACATGACCAACGCCGTGCGCAAAGTGACCAACGACAAGACCGACCCGCGCGAAACCCTGCTGGATTACGCGCGCACCATCAACGAGGAAATCAATAAGAAGCGCTTGGAGTTCGGTCTGCCGATCGACGAAGAGACGCCCTGAGCGAAAGGAGGAAGCATTCGTCATGACCGCGTTCTGGAAAAAGTACTTTGCGCTGAGACAGCGCAATGCGCGCATCGCGTGGGACAGAGCGAAGCACATGAAGTTCTGCTATGCGTTTCTGGCGCCCTACGCCCTGCTGTTTCTGACCTTCTACATCCTCCCGATGCTCATCTCCATCTACTACTCCTTCACCTACAACAACATTCTGGAGCCCGCGCGCTTCATCGGGATGGACAACTACATCACCCTGATTTTGAAGGATGATGTTTTCCTGACCGCCGTGAAAAACACGTTCCTGCTGGCGGTGATTACAGGGCCTGTGGGCTACATCATGTCATTCTGCTTCGCGTGGCTCATCAACGAATTGCCGCGCTGGGTGCGCACGATTGCCGTCGTCATCTTCTACGCGCCGTCCATTGCGGGCAATGCCTACTACATCTTCTCTATCATCTTCCGCGGCGACGCGTACGGCTACCTGAACGCCATCCTGATGAAGCTGGGCATTCTCAACGCCCCGATTCTCTGGCTGACGACGCCGGATTACATCATGCCGGTCATCATCATCGTCACGCTGTGGATGAGCATGTCCACGGGTTTCCTTTCCTTCGTCGCAGGCTTGCAGGGCGTTGACCGCTCGCAGTACGAGGCGGGCTATGTGGATGGCATCCGCAACCGCTGGCAGGAATTGTACTACATCACCCTGCCGAACATGAAGCCGATGCTGATGTTCGGCGCGGTCATGTCCATCACGTCCGCGTTCGGCGTGTGCGATGTGCCGATGGCGCTGGCGGGCTTCCCCTCCACCGATTACGCCGCGCACACCGTCGTCACCCACCTGTTCGACTATGGCTTCACCCGCTTTGAAATGGGCTATGCCTCCGCCATCGCCACCTTGCTGTTCCTGGTGATGATTTTGTGCAACAAGCTGATTCAGAGCGCTCTGAGGAGGATTGGCACATGAGTACCATCAATATCCGCAGCTACAAAGGTCCAGTCAGACCGGACGGCACGCCGATTGAGCTGCCGCAGAAGGTACTGAAGCTGACGAAGAAGTCGAACATGCGCCACAAGAAGCCGAACCGCTCCCGCGTGGGCGACTTTCTGGTGGGGCTGCTGCTGTTCCTCGTCGCGTGTGCAATGGCGTTTCCGCTGGTGTTCGCCATTTCGTCCTCGCTGAAACCGCTGGATGAGCTGTTCCGCTTCCCGCCGACGCTCTTCCCGCGCCACCCCACCATCGACAACTTCTCTGACCTTCTCGTCACGATGGGGCAGAGCTGGGTTCCCTTCTCGCGCTACATCACCAACACCGTCGTCATCACCCTTGTGGGTACATTGGGGCATCTGCTGATTGCGTCCCTCGCGGCGTATGTGCTGGCGAAGTACGATTTCCCGCTCGGCAAGCAGTTTTTCGCCCTCGTCGTGACGGCGCTGATGTTCAACGGCTACGTCACCGCGATACCGAACTACCTGACCATGACGCGCCTGAACCTTGTCGACACGCACTGGGCGGTCATCCTGCCCGCGTTCGCCGCGCCGATTGGGCTGTTCCTGATGAAGCAGTTCATGGAAGGGCTGCCCATGTCGCTGATTGAGTCCGCGAAAATCGACGGTGCAAAGGAATTCCGCATTTTCTGGACGATTGTCATGCCCAACGTCAAGCCCGCGTGGCTGACGCTCATCATCTTCTCCGTCCAGAACCTCTGGAACGCCAAGGCATCCGCCGTCATCTACTCCGAGGCGCAGAAGACGCTCGTCTACGCGCTCCAGCAGATTCAGGCGGGCGGCATTGCCCGCACGGGGCAGGCGGCGGCAGTTACGGTCGTCGTCATGGCTGTGCCGATACTGATTTTCATCCTCAGCCAGAGCCAGATTCTCGAAACGATGGCGACATCCGGTCTGAAAGATTAAGAGAGGAGGACGCCGATGAACCGCATGGTTTCCCGTTTCTGCGCCTGTCTGGTTGCGTTCTCCCTCTTCGCCGCGCTCTGCGGCGGGATGGTCGCGCGCGCCGCAGACGGCTTTGACTACAATTACACCTACACCTACGATTACTGGGGCGACGAACGCCAGTCGCCGGATGCCTACCGCACCAGCGCCATGCTGTCCAGCGTCTCCCTTGGGCTGGAAACGCCGATGCGCACCCCGCGCGGGCTGACCGTCTCCGGCAATGACATCTACATCGTCGATACGGGCAACAACCGCATTCTGCAAGTCGCCCGCGACGGCGAAAGCTTCACGCTGACCCGCGTGATTTCCGAAATTTCCGGCGACATCACCCCGAATACGCTCTCCGCCCCGCAGGATGTGTTCGTCATGGCGGACGGCACACTGTTCATCGCCGACACGAACAACAACCGCATCCTGAAAGCAGACCGGAATTTGAATCTGCTGAGCGTCTTCACCCGCCCGACGGACGCGACCTTCGACCAGTCGATGGCGTTTCTGCCGACGAAACTCGTCTGCGACACGACCGGACGCGTCTTCTGCCTCGCGCAGAACATCAACCGAGGCCTCATGAAGTACGAGGCGGACGGCACGTTCACCGGCTTCATCGGCGCGAGCGAAGTGAAGTACACATGGTACGAGCTGGTGTGGCGGCTGCTCTCCACGAAGGAGCAGCGCGCGCAGCAGGCATCCTTCGTTCCGACGGAATACAACAACATTGCGCTGGATTCGGAAGGCTTCTTCTTCGTCACCACGCAGACCTTCGATTCCAACGAGCTGACCTCCGGCGCGGCGAAACCCGTCCGCCGCCTGAATGCCATCGGCACGAACATCCTGATTGAAAACGGCACGAGCCACGTCATCGGCGACCTGCAGTGGGCGCGCGGCGACAAGAACATCACCAACTCCGGCCCCTCGAAGTTCGTGGATGTGACCGTGCTGGACAACGACATCTATTCCGTCATGGACAAGACGCACAACCGCATCTTCACCTACGACAAGCAGGGCAACCTGCTCTGGGCGTTCGGCGGTGTGGGCAACATGGACGGATACTTCCTGAATCCCGTCGCTTTGGAGCATCAGGGCTATGACCTGCTGGTGCTGGACAGTCAGGACTGCTGCGTGACCGTGCTGACCCCAACAGAATACGGGAAGCTGGTCTACAAGGCGACCGAACAGTACCACGCGGGCGAATACGCCGCTTCCGCCGACACTTGGCGCGAGGTCATGAAGCGCAACGGCAACTATGACCTTGCCTACATCGGCATCGGGCGCGCGCTTTTGCAGCAGAAGCAATTCAAAGAAGCCTGTGACTATTTCGCCATGGCGCGCGACAGCCGCAACTACTCCGAGGCGTTCCGCTACTACCGCTCCGAGTGGGTAGAGCAGAACATCGGGTGGATTTTCGGCATCGTCGCGGTGCTGCTGGTCGTTCCGATGGTCGTCGGGCACATCCGCAAGATAAAGTGGGAGGTGGACAACGCATGACGCTCGCAGCAAAGCTGACCGACAAGCAGAAGTGGCAGCGTCTGCTGTCCTCCCTGCGCTATTCGCTCTACGTTATCTTCCACCCCTTCGATGGCTTCTGGGATTTGAGCCGCGAAAAACGCGGCAGCCTCGGCGCGGCGAACATCATCGTGTTTCTGGTGTTGCTTGTCCGCCTGCTGTCCATGCAGTTCACGCCTTTCCTGTTCATGAATGTCTACTGGCCGAGCGTGAACATCATCCAGCAATGTCTCGCCGTCCTCCTGCCGCTTTTGTTCTTCGTGGCGGGCAACTGGGGGCTGACGACGCTGTTTGAGGGCAAGGGCACGTTCAAGGATGTCTACATCGCCACCTGCTACGCGCTGACGCCCTACGTCATCCTGCAAGCGGCGATGATTCTCCTCGCAAACGTCATTACCGCCAAGGAAGGCGCGTTCTACTACGTTCTGGAGGGGCTGTCGCTGGGCTGGAGCGGTGTTCTCATCATCTGCGGCATGATGCAGACGCATGACTACTCGCTGGGCAAGACGCTGCTGTTCACCATCATGACGCTGCTGGCGATGGTCGTCATCATCTTCCTGCTGCTGCTGTTCTTTTCGCTCGTTGGCGACGGCATCGGCTATTTCGTCTCCCTCTACAAAGAAGTGCTGTTCCGTCTGTACTGACGAAAGGAGAAAGTATCCATGAAACGACGCATCCTTGTGCGGGGCGTGCTGGTTCTGATTCTTCTTCTGGCACTTTATCCGCTGACGAAATTCGTCATTCTTCCGCTCTTTGACACCTCCGGCGAGCTGGAAGGGCACGACGTGCCGCTTTACGGCTACTCAGAGCCTGACACGCCGATGGTCATGGAGAATGACGCTCTCCGCTTTGAGCTTGACCCGGCGACGACCCACTTCACCCTTACCGACAAGCGCACCGGGCACGTCTGGCTGTCCTCGCCTGATAACGCGGACAGCGACCCGATTGCCCTGCCGGTGGAAAAGAACAAGCTGAACTCCACCTTGGTCCTCACCTACGCCGCCTCCACCGGCATGACCACCCAATTCACCTCGCAGGAACACAGCATTTCAAACGGGGTCTACGAAGTGCTGATGCAGGAGGATGGCAGCGTCCGCGTGAACTACTCCGTCGGACGCGTGCAGCGGTCTTTCCTCATGCCGACTGCCATTGGCGACGCGCGAATGCAGCAGTTCATGGAGAAAATGACCTCCAAGCAGAAGAAGGACATCAAAGAATACTACCGTGAATACAATATTGACAAGCTCCGCAAGACTGACGACAAGGCCGCTTTGCTCGCCGCCTACCCCGATTTGGCGGAAGAGCACGTCTGGGTGCTGCGCGACGGCACAAAGGATCACCTGAAGCAGCGCTGCGAAAGCATCTTTGCCGAAGTGGGCTACACGGCGGAGGATCTGGCATACGACAACAGCCGCATCGTGCAGGCGGGCAGCACCATCGCCAAGGCCGTTTTCAACGTCTCGATGGTATTCCGTTTGGACGGCAGCGACCTTGTTGTCGAAGTACCGCTGGATGACCTTGCTTACGACGTGGATTACCCGCTGACGAGCCTGACGCTGCTTCCGGCTTTCGGCGCGGGCGGTACGGCGGATGACGGCTTCCTGTTCGTCCCCGACGGCAGCGGCGCGATTATCCGCTTCAACAACGGCCGCGTTTCCCAGCGCGCCTACTACGCCAACCTCTACGGCTGGGACTGGGCGTCCATCCGCACGCAGGTGACGAACGAAACGCGCATCAACTTCCCGGTTTTCGGCGTTTCGGGCGACAGCGGGTCATTCATCTGCATTCTGGAGGACGGTGCATCGTGGGCGGGCATCGGTGCGGACATTGCCGGCCGCCTGACCTCCTACAACACCGTCAACGCAACGTACACCATCGTCCACGGCGACGCCTACGACGTTTCCGAGCGCACGAACAACGCCGTCTACATGTTTGAAACGGCGCATCCGACGGGCTTCATCCGCCAGCGCTACCGTTTTCTGCCCGAATCGGGCTACATGGACATGGCGGCGTCCTACCGCGACTACCTGACCTGCAAGTACCCGGATTTCGCCGCACAGACGGTGGATGCGGACGCGCCGCTGAGCATCGAGCTGATTGGCGCGATTGACAAGGTGCAGCAGGTGGCGGGCGTGCCCACCAGCGTCCCGATTGCCATGACGACTTATGCGGAAGCGAAAGACCTCCTGCGCGAGCTTGTCACCCGCAATCTGGCGCAGAACATGTCGATTCGCTACGCCGGATGGATGAACGGCGGCATGAATCAGCAGCTGCTGTCCTCCGTCCGCCTGATTCGGCAGCTGGGAACGCAGGAGGAGCTGTTCTCCTTCGCACAGAATGCCGCGATTGCGGGTGTGCCGCTCTATCTGGACGGTTTGACGGCTTTCGCGCGCGACAGTGGTCTGCTGGAAGGCTTCATCTCCTTCCGCGACGCTGCCCGCTTCACCACGCGTGAAGAAGCGGAAATCCCCGAATACAGCCCGATTTGGTACGGCGCGAACGACGACCGCGACACCTACTACCTCGTCAAGCCCGCCATCGCCATGCGCAGCGTCAACGCCTTGGTGGATGCGGCGGCTTCCTACAGCGCAGGCGTTTCCTTCCGCGACCTCGGGTACATGCTCTCCGCTGATTACGACAGCAAAAACCACACGACCCGCGAAGCCGTGCTGCATCAGCAGGCGGAAAAGCTCGCTGAACTCAAGGCATCCGGGCGCGACGTGATGATTCGTCAGGGCAACGACTACGCCGCGGTTCAGGCGACGCTCATCACCGACATGGACTTCGACGGCGGACAGTATTCCATCATTGACGAGTACGTCCCCTTCTACCCGCTGGCGCTGCACAGCCGCGTATCCTACACAGGCGCATCACTGAATCTGGCGGATGACGCGGAGGAAGTCCTCCTGCGCAGCGCGGAAGTGGGCGCGGGTCTGCAATACACGCTGACCGCCCAGAGCGCGCGCGTTTTGCAGGATTCCACCTACTCCGAGTTCTACGGTGCGGACGCGTCGCTCGTGCTGGATGACATCACCGCACAGGTCGCGCAGTACCGTCAGACGCTTTCGGGCATCTTCAATCAGGAAATGACAGGCCATGAACGCGTCGGGAACGTCACCATCACGACTTACGCAAACGGCACACGCGTCTACGTCAACTTCGGCTATACCGACGCGGCGGTGGATGGCATCACCGTTCCCGCCCGCAGCTATGCAGCGCAACAGGGGGTGAGCAAATGAGCGGCAAACGCATTTCCATTCGTGCGCGCCGAGCAGTATCCGGCTATCTGTTCATTCTGCCCTTCATCATCGGCTTCCTGTGCTTCATGCTGCTGCCGCTGGTGGATTCCTTCTGGATGAGCCTGTGCCGCGTGGACGTGACCGCCGGACAGGGCTTCCAGACGACCTTCATCGGGCTGGACAACTACATCCGCGCCTTCACCATTGACCCGGAGTTCAACAAGCTGCTCAGCGAAGAGATTGGCGTGATGGTCACGCACACCATTGCGATTCTCGTCGTATCCTTCGTCATTGCCATCGTACTGAATCAGGAATTCAAGGGGCGCGCGTTCGTCCGCGCCATCTTCTTCCTGCCCGTTATCCTCTCCAGCGGCGTTCTCATCGGCTTGGAGACGGACAACACCCTGATGGCGGGAATGCAGCAGATGATGGCGGAGTCCTCTCCGTTCACGCTGTCCGAGTCGCTGATGAAGATTCTCAAACTCACGGGCATCGGCAGCGACGTGCTGGACATCGTCTTTTCCCTGATTGACGAAGTGTACGACATTGTGATGGCAAGCGGCATCCAGATTGTCGTTTTCCTTTCCGGTCTGCAGAACGTTCCGCGCAGCCTGTACGAAGCGGCGGATGTCGAGGGCTGCTCGAAGTGGGAAGCCTTCTGGACGATTACCTTTCCGATGGTCTCCCCCCTGCTGATTGTCAACATCATCTACACCATCATCGACTTCTTCATGAAGACAGACAGCGAAGTCATGAAGAAAATCAATGAAGAAATGACGCTGAAATACAACTACGGCTTCTCCTCCGCGATGGCTTGGGTGTATTTCGCCATCACGATTGTCCTCATCGGCGCAAGTGCCCTAATGCTGAAAGGAGTGGTGAGCAGCGATGAGTAAGCAGACCGTGACCCATGCTCATCCCAGCGGCAGCTTCTGGGCGCGCAACCGCAAGTCCGGCGGATATCTGCTCCGCAAGACGGTGCGGCGCAAGGGCTATCAGCTGATTCGCTTCCTGCTGCTGTTCGGGCTTTGCTTCATGATTATCCAGCCCCTGCTGGACAAGCTGAGCGTCTCGTTCATGGCGGAGCGCGACCTGTACGACTCCACGGTCATCTCGATTCCGCGCCACCTGACGACGGCGAACTACTCCCTCGCCGCCAGCAAAATCCTGCTGAATTACGGCACGACGTTCCTGAACACGCTGATCGTCTCCCTCGCGGTGTCGGTGCTGCAAATTGCCGCCTGCACGCTCGTGGGCTACGGCTTTGCGCGTTTCGAGTTCCCGTTCAAGAAGTTCTGGTTCGCGGCGGTCATCATCACCGTCATCATTCCGCCGCAGACGATTTCCTCCTCGCTTTACCTGCACTTCAACTTTTTCGACATCTTCGGCATTTTCAAGGCGACGACGGGCAGCAGCCTGAATCTGCGCGGTTCGCCCATCCCCTACGCGCTCATGTCCGCAACGTGCATGGGGTTGAAGAACGGCTTGTACATCTACATGATTCGCCAGTTCTTCACCGGAATTCCGAAGTCGCTGGAGGAAGCGGCGTATGTGGACGGATGCAGCATCTTCAAGACGTTCTGGCGGGTGATTCTGCCCGACGCCGTGCCGATTCTGGTCTCCTGCTTTCTGTTCTCCTTCGTCTGGCAGTGGACGGACACGTTCTACTCCAAGCTGTTCTTGGGGAACATCAAGCTCCTGAGCCTTGAAGCCTCTACCGTCGCCGACCGCCTGAACAGCTACGTTTCCATTCAGCTGGGGCTTTCCGGCGGCGCGTCGATGGGCTATCAGCAGCAGATGGTTTCGACCGCCACGCTGATGCTCGTCGCCCCCCTGCTCGTCCTCTATCTCTTCGCCCAGCGTTCCTTCGTCGAATCCATCGCTGCAAGCGGCATCAAGGGATAATGGGGAGGCGCCAGAGGCTCTGCCTCTGGACTCCGGCAGGGCTCTGCCCTGCACCCGCGAAGGGTCTTCGACCCTCTCGACACCCTTTTCGCGATTGAGTTGGTGACACTCTCATACAGTGTCCGCGTGTTTATCCACAGGTTAGTCACACTATCCCCGGTTTCCAAGCAGCGGGCTGTGCCTGCCGCTCTCAGCCCCAAAAGCCGCGGCGCCGAAGGGGTCAAGGGGGGCGACCGGAAAGCCCCCTTGTCGCCGCCGCAGCGGCGAAACTCTCGATCCTATGACCCGCTGGTCATAAAATAAAAGGAGGCAATCCCATGAAACGGTATCTTGCTCTGTTTCTCTCTCTGGTGATGATTCTCTGCGCCCTGCCGCTGGCAATCGCAGAAGACGTCGAAAACCCCTACGAGGATGACGGCATCGTCATCTACCGCGACGCGGACGGCAACGTCATCGACCTCGGCGGCATGGAAATCACCGTCTGCGACTGGTGGTCTTCCGACTGGCACGACGACGAACCCACCACGGCGGCGGGCGAAGCGACCTACGACTACCGCACTTGGCTGGAAGAGACCTACAACTTCAAGATTGTGCAGCGCAACGCCACGACTTGGAACGACTCTCCCTCCGACTTCACCAACTTCGCGACCACGGGCGGCGACGAGAACTATGTTTGGATTCTCCGCGCCGGCGCGTACCTCGCGCCCTTCAAGGCGGGTCTGTTCTATGACCTGTCCACGCTGGACTGCCTGAACTTCTCCGACGAGAAGTGGAACGGCACGGTTACCGGTCTGCTGAGCAAGGACGGCGGCATCTACGGTATGCGCCCCGAAAAGGCTGAACCCCGCAAGGGCGTGTTCTTCAACAAGCGCCTGCTCAACGATGCCGGTGTTGACCCCGAAGAAATCTACGACCTTCAGGCAAAGGGCGAATGGACGTGGGAAGCCTTTGAAGCGCTCTGCGAAAAGCTGACCCGCGACACCGACAACGACGGCGTGATTGACCGTTATGCCATGATGTCCTTCTCCTCTCACCTGATTCCCGCCGCCCTCGTTTCCAACGGCGCTGGCTTCGTTCAGGTGGATGAAAACGGCAAGTACTACAACGCGGCGGAAACCGACGCTTTCCTCGAAGCCATGAACTGGGTCATGGACATGGTGTCCAAGTACGAAATGAAGGCGCCCGAAGGTGCGGAATGGAACTACTTCGAGAGTGCGTTCATCAACGGCGAAGTCGCCCTGCAGGTGCATGAAGACTACTTCGCGGGTTCTCTGGCAAACATGGAAGACGACTACGGCTTCGTGTTCTTCCCCAAGGGGCCGCGCGCCGAGACCTACCTCTACGCGCCTTCTGACAACATCATGGTCATCCCGGCTTGCTACGACGCGGATCGCGCGTGGAAGATTGCCTTCGCTTACAACCTCTTCACCAACCCCACCCCCGGCTACACCGACAGCGACGACTGGAAGAACGGCTACTATCAGAAGTACCGCGACGAGCGCGCCGTGGACGAGACCATCACCATGATGCGTGAGCCGGAGCATCAGTTCGTCTGGTATTCCGACATGGTGACCGGCTACGACCTCGGCAGCCAGTACATCTGGGACGTGTACGCGCAGGCGACCACCCCCGCTGAAAAGGCGGAATCCATGCGCGGCACTTGGCAGGCGTACATCGACGAAGCCAACGCAAACTAACCCCGCAAAAACGGGTCGAGAGAAGCAATTCTCTCGACCCTCTTCATTTTTGGGGAGACCCAAGGGGCGCTGCCCTTTGACCCCGCAAGGGAGTTCCTCCCTTGACCCTTTCGCGCGATTGAGTTGGTGACGACTGCATACTGCTTTCGCGTGTTTATTGGGGAAACCCAAGGGGCGCTGCCCCTTGACCCTGCAAGGGAGTTCCTCCCTTGACCCTTTCGCGCGATGCAGTTGGTGACTTCTGCTTACTTCTTCCGCGTGTTTATCCAAGGGACGGAGAAGCTCAGTGCCGCCCAAAGCCCCCAAACCCATTCGAGTTCCCCACAACCGTGCTGCTCTGCGTCACCGTCGCGCTGTTTGAGCCAATCGTCACCGTGTACGTTTCGCCTACCACCAAATCCGCGCTGGAGAACACCACACTGTTCGCGCTCTTCACCGTCACGCCCGTGTACAGCACGTTGCCTTGGCTGTCCGTGATGGTAATCGTCTCGCCCGCGCCGAAGCTGTTCATCGTCACAAGGAACGCGCACTGCGTGGACGTGCTGCCGAAGTTCTCCGCCATGCTGCTCGTGCCCAGCGCAATCAGCGTACCGCCAGAAATGAAGCCCACGCCGCCGTTTTCCGTGCCAATGTCCAGCGCGCCGTTGCCGCCATTGGACGGGCCGTTGATGGTAATGTCGCCACCCTCCACGCGCAGGTTGCCGTTGGAATCCAGCCCATCGCCATCCGCATTCACCGTGATTTTGCCGCCCGTAATCAGCAGCACCGGCTGCTTGTCGGTCGTGTCATCCGTGGTCGTGCTGTCTGCCGCGTCCTGCCCCGGCATGGTCGGCGGATTGCCGCTGGGCGCATTGCCGTCCGGCGGGGTCTGCATATTGCTGTTATCCGGCGGGGTCATGTCGCCACTATGATTGTTCGTGTCATTGCGCCGTCCGCCGAAGCTGCCGCCCATGCCGCCGCGTCCGCCGCCGAAGCCTCCGCCAAATCCACCGCTAAAGCCGTCCGATCCGCCGTTCGCGTTGATGCCGTCATCCGACGCGGTTATATCCAGTTCACCGCCTGCCAGCGTAATCTGATTCGCTTCCAGACCCTCATAGGAGGTCAGCACGGTGATTTTGCCGCCCAGCACGGTCAGGGAAAGCGCCGCATGAGCGCCATCGTCGCCCGTGCTGAGGATGCATTCGCCGCCGGAAATCGTCATATCGCCGTCGGTATGCAGGGCGTCGTCCTGCGCGTCAATCGTAATCGACCCACCGGAAATCACCAGCGCTTTGCCTGCTTTCAACCCCTTGCAGCTCGCGCTGTTATCGTCACTGGCGGAATTGTCGAAGTCCCACCAGCCGCGCATGTTGTCGGTCTTCTGCTGCGCGTTTGCGCTTCCACCGCCGCTGATGATGGAAACCACGCCGCCCGTCACTGTCAGCGTCGTTTCCGCCGACACGCCGTCGCCCGCGCTGGTGATGATGATTTCGCCATCCTCAATGGTCACAAAGCCCTTTTCCTCGTTCTCCGTCTCGTCGCTGGTGATGCCGTCCTTGCCGGATGTCACCGTCATCGTGCCGCCGGAGACGGTCACGCTATTCTTGCCCTTGATGCCATGCCCCAGCGCAGTCACGCTGATATTGCCGTTCTTGATTTTCAGGTCTTTCGTGCAGTGGATGCCGTTGTTAAGGTAGCCCAGCACGGTCAGGCTGCCCTTGCCCTTGATTTTCAGGTCAGCCTTGCTTTGCAGCGCGCCGCCGGATGCTTCTTCGCTCTCCGTGGCAGTGGCAATGTCCACTTCCTCGCCGGATTGCAAGACGTTCGTCGTGCCTTCCGCCAGCTCAATGGTCACGTCGTCGGCGGTGGCAATTTGAATCGCCGCGCCGGTGCTGTTCTTGATGCTCACGCCGCCCAGCACAAGGGTGATTTTCGCGTTCTCGGTGCTTTCGACAATGAGCGCGCCGTCGCCAAGTGTCCCGGCGATTTGGTATGTGCCCGCTTTGGTAACGGTGACGGTCTGACCGTCGATGCGGACAGATGCGTCGGTGGATGTGCTGCCATCAGGGGAGAGGGTGATGCTGCCATCGGCGATGGCTGTACTTGCCAGCAGGGCAATGGCTGCTGCAATGGTAGAAATAAGCCACTTTTTCATGATGCAGAACCTCCTTGTTGCGTAGTTGTGCTTTCTAATATACTGATCTTTCGCATAGTTCCAGAGGGCAATGGAAACGGATGAAGTCCGCGATCGCCCTCTGGACTCCTTCGGCGTCGCCCTACAAGTAACAATTCGTAGGCGATAGGTTTTTATTTTGGTTGCTAAATTATAAGCTGTCCTTATCCCCCGGATTCGTGAAGAGAATCGGGAGGTTGCCGTTGCGCTCTCGAAGGTCGTCCAGCAGCGCTTTCGAGGGAACTGCGCTCGGCAGATTCACCTGATAGGTCAGTTCAAACAGCGTACCCATGCTTTCGGTGCGTACCTTTTCCAGCGTCGCCGTCACATGGTGCGCGCGGAAAACGTCGGGGAGTGCGGATTCGTAGTCCACATCTTCCGGCACGGTAATGCGCAGGACTTTCGCGTTCTCCGGCATTGCGCCGAAGTGCAGTTTCGTCAGCGCCAGCACGGCGGCAGCGGACAGCAGGAAGAAAACCACCGCCACGCTGAGCATTCCCATGCCCATTGCAAGGCCCATCGCGACAGCAGTGAAAATCGCCGCGATTTCACGCGCCGTACCGGGCACGGAGCGGAATCGCACGAGCGCGAACGTCCCCGCGACCGCCAGCCCCGTGCCAATGCTGCCGTTGACCATCATAATCACCAGCGCGACCGACATCGGCAGGAGCGCCAGCGTCAGCGCGAAGGACATGGTGTGCTTGCAGGCGCGCGTGAACACCAGCGCAGTCAGGATGCCCAGCACCAGCGCCGACGCCAGACACAGCAGCAGTGCGGAGACAGTCAGTGGTGTTGGCAGAATCGAGGTCAGCAGCGAATCAAGACGCATGTTCAATTTCTCCTTCGTTGTTCCGTTTGTGCGCCATCGAGCGAATATCCGGCTTTCGGCGCGCAAGGTGGTTCAAATAGCATGCGCCGTACTTGGAGAACGACGACATGTAGATTTTGTGTCGGCTCAACAGCCGCGCCAGCCACAGCGGGGCGGCGTTTGCGAGCTTGACTTCCAGAATCACGGGGTCGTCGGGGCAAATCAGTTCTCCCGCGTCGTCCGTGAAGCAGTCAAGGCGCGTTGTGCGGTAGCGCAGATGTGTATCCAGCGTCACCCGCAGCGCCGGGTCATCCAGCCCGTACAGCGCCACGCGTTCATAGGCGAGGAACACTTTCGGGCGAATCGGATGCTCCGACAAATACCGATGCAACTCGCGCTGAATCTGCGTATTTTCGCCGTCCAGCGTTTCGCCGCGCAGAAAGCGCCGCATGTCGTCCGGGCTGACCGCAATCCGCCGCTTGTAGACCACGCCGCTGTACTTCTTCTTCAGTTCCGCGAAAATCAGCGTGTCCTCCATCGGCGTACCATAGGCGCGAAGCCGGAATTTCACCTTGTACTTCGGCCTCTGAATCGACCTGCGGATCAGCGCATAATCATCGGTGTCATAATACAGATTGCGGATGGTATGCTGCCCATACTGGTCAACCGCCATATACCCTGCGGTCAAATCCCGCATCAGTGCCTCCGCCTGCGCATGGGTGAGGACGAATTTCTTTTCCACCCGTTCAAAGGAACACTGAACGCCCGCCATCAGCGCTCACCTCCGTTCGTTTTGCTTGCAGAAATGATGATACTGCCCTTCTGTGTCCGCAAAAGGTTCGCTATGTGAAGGTTCTATGAAAAAGGCGCATGAAATCGTTGCATTCTTCCGCCTTGCGGACGGGGGAAAAGTGCGGTATACTAAAGGAAAATATGGATACTGGAGGCATCCCCATGAACAACGTATCTGCCCACCGCGCCTTTTCCTTCCTGCGCACTTACGGCTATGAGCGTGTCAGCTGTTCCAAGGAGGAGCGAACCGTCGCCGAAGCGCTGCTGAACGAATGCACGTCGCTCGGCGTTTCCGCCCAGCTGGAGGAGTTTACCGTTCCGTGCGGGCGCGTGTCTCACGCGCTGCTGCGGGTCACGTCGCCCTACGTCAAGGAGTACGAGGTCACGGGCTACGAGCGCGCTGCCTCCACCCCTGAAGGCGGTCTGGACACGGAGTTCCTGTATGTCGAGAATGCCGACGAAGTGCTGCTGGAGCAGGCGAAGGGCAAAATCGTCCTCGTGAACGGCTATCTGAACCGCGCGACGTACGAGAAACTGCGCAAGGCGGAAGCCGCGGCAATTCTGACCTTCACCGGGCGCACGATTGACCGCGAGAGCGAAAGCGACCTGAACCGTTGCAAGCTGCGCGAGACGCTGACAGAGCCATTCGGCGCGGTTCCCGTGCTGAACATGCGCACCGCCTCCGCCGCTGAAATCGTCCGCCGCGGCGCAAAGACGGTGCATATCGAGCTGACCGGCGAATGCTATGACGGCACAAGCCAGAACGTCTGCGCGACCATTCCCGGCACGGACAAGGCGGAGGAAGTCATCACCCTCGGCGGGCATTACGACAGCGTGTATTTCTCTTCCGGTGTGCATGATAACCTGTCCGGCAGCGTCATCGTGCTGGAACTGCTGCGGTATTTCGCCGCCCATCCGCCGCGCCGGACGCTGCGCTTCTGCTGGTTCGGCTCGGAAGAACAGGGGCTGCTCGGCTCGAAGGCGTATGTCAAGGCGCACGCGGATGAACTCAAGGCCTGCGTCGCCATGCTCAATTTCGACGTTGCCGCGCCGACCCTTGGCTCGAACCACCTCGTCACCCTTGCCACGGATGATGCCCTGCACTACGTCGCAGGCGTTCTGCGCGAAGCAGGCTACGGTGTCCGCGCCAAGCAAGACACCTATTCCAGCGACTGCATCCCCTTCGCGGATAACGGCGTGCCCGCCATCAATCTCGCCCGCTTCGGCGCAAACGGCGCGGACTACATGCATAATCGGCATGACAGCCTGAAGAGCGGGTATCTCGATGAGCACGCGCTGGATATCACCTTGCAGCAGGGCTTTGTGCTGCTTGATCGGCTGGCAAACGCTGCTTCCTTCCCCCTCAAGCGGGAAATCGCCCCCGAAATCCGCCAGAAGGTGGATGAATACCTGTTCAAGGCAAAGAAGGAGTAATCCCCCGATGATAGGACGTTTCGCGCCGACTCCCAGCGGACGGCTGCATCTGGGCAATCTGCTCTGCGCGATGCTGGCGTACCTGTCCGCGCGCAGTCAGGGCGGGCAGTTTCTGCTGCGCATTGAGGATGTGGATATTCCCCGCTGCCCGCGCGTGCTGGCGCAGCAGGCGATTGATGATCTGCGCTGCCTCGGCTTTCGCTGGGATGCACCGCCGCTGTACCAGTCGGCGCGGAGCGGCGTTTATCAGGATGTACTGAACCGCCTGCGCCGCGAAGGGCATGTGTACCCGTGCTTCTGCACCCGCGCGCAGCTGCACGCGACTGTCGCGCCGAATCTGGGCGACACGCAGTTCATCTACCCCGGTACCTGCGCGCATTTGACCCCGGAGGAAGCTGCCGAACGCGCCAAGACCCGTGCGCCCGCGATGCGTCTGCGTGTACCGGATGAGACAATCACCTTCACTGACCGCGTTTTCGGGGCGCAGGCGGAGAATCTCGCGCGCGACTGCGGGGATTTTCTCTTGCAGCGGTCGGACGGGCTGTTCGGGTATCAGTTGGCGGTGGTGGTGGACGACGCGCTGTCCGGCGTGACGGAGGTCGTGCGCGGGCGAGACATCCTCAGCGCGACGCCGCGGCAGATTTACTTGCAGCATCTCTTGGGCTATCCGCAGCCTGCTTACGCGCATATTCCCCTGCTGATGGACGCGCAGGGACGGCGGCTGGCGAAGCGCGACCGCGATTTGGATTTGTCCGCGCTCTCGAAGCGCTTTTCGCCGGAGGAGATTCTCGGCTTCCTCGCGTGGAGCGCGGGGATCCAGCCGGAAATGCGCCCGACGACGCTGGATGCGCTGATTCCGCTGTTCTCGTGGGACAAAATCCCCCGCACGGATTTGCGCCTGCCCGCCGAAATCTTCCCCGAAGGAGCTTTCGCATGACATTTGAACGGATTCCATCCCCCAGTCACCCGCTGTACGCCGAGGCTATGGCGCTCTACGGGATCAGCTTTCCCGCGCATGAGCAGCGCGAAACGCCCTCGCAGACCGCCATTCTGACCCATCCTGACTATCACTTCACGGCGATTCTGGACGGCAGCCACTTTGTCGGCGATATGCTCTACTGGGAAACGCCGGATTTCCGCTACATCGAGCATTTCTGCATTCTCCCCGCCCTGCGCGGCCAGCGGTACGGTTCGCGTGCGCTGTCGATGCTTCCCAATGACCGCCCGGTGATTCTGGAAATTGACCCGCCTGTGGACGAAATCGCCATCCGCCGCAAGGGCTTCTACGAGCGCTGCGGCTTCACGGCGAACCCGTATCCGCATGTGCATCCGGCGTACCACAAGGGCATTCGTGGGCATGATTTGGTGCTGATGTCGCGCCCCGATGGGCTGACGGATAAGCAGTGCCGCGCGTTTCATACTAATTCGATTCTAAAACACGGCATCGAGCATAGCAGATTTTTCGTTCCGGCAAAGCTGAGTGAAGCGAGGCGTACTGGAGGTACGCGCGAGCGGAACGATGCAAAGCCGGGGCGGAAAAGATGCTGTGCGAATGACATGGTTTAGATGAGAATTCGTATCAGGCGTATTTGGCGGATGTCGTGATGCGGAATGCGTATTGACCGCAAGAGTGCAAGCCAAATCAAGCGAAGTCCGCCCCTGCTGTGCTATCCTATTCACAGCGAAAGGAGCGAAGGACGATGGAAAACTGGTCACAGAGCATCCAGCAGATGATTGACATCATTGACCGCTGCATCCGCCAGCAGGAGGACGAAGCGCTGACCCTGCGGGCGCTGTCCGCCGCATTGGGGTACTCCGAATCGTATGTGTCGCGGAAGTTCCGGGCGCTGTCCGGCATGTCCCTGCGCGATTATCTGCGCTTCCGGCATCTGGCGTTTGCCCTTCGGGATGTCCGCGACACGTCGGATTCCCTGCTGGAAATTGCCGTGCGCTACGGCTTTTCCTCGCACGAGGCGTTCACCCGTGCATTCCGCGCCGCTTATGGCGTGACCCCCAGCGCGTACCGCCTGCACCCGACGGCCGTCGTCCTCCACACCATCTTGAAGCCTTTCGACTGCTATCTGCTTGGCATAGGAGGAACGGGCATGGCCGCATCGACTGACCAGATCAAGACGTATTTCATCACCATTCCGGCGCACAAGTTCCTGCACATCCGCAACTACGAGAGCATCGGCTACTTCGACTTCTGGCAGAAGCAAAGCCTGATTCCGGGGCAGGACTGGGCGACCATCTGCGGCTTACTGTCCCGCATCCCCGGCAATCTCGATGATTTCGGCGGCGACGAGTACGACGCATCTTCGGGGCAACTGATGGCGTACATCAACGAGCCGACCGGGCGCCTTTGCAGCTGGGGGATTCCGCTGGCGGAGGCTTACGGCATTCGTCTGCCCGCCGATTACGCCGGGGAAGTGCCCGCGCCGCTTCAGCTCATGGACGTTCCCGAAGGGGAATACATCGTCTTTGAGCACGGGCCGTTTGATTACGAGACGGAGAACACGCAGGTCGAAACCGAAATTGAGCGCGCGATGAAGGACTTCGACTACGCCGCGCACGGCGTCCAACTGGACACGGCGCAGGGGCGCGTGTTCTACTTCTACCATGGCTGTGCAAGGTTTTGGAAGTATGTAAGACCGGTGAAGCGGGTGGAAGGTATTTTAGGGCAATAACATTCCCAAAAACGAAGCGGCAGACCGCCATTTTGCATGGTCTGCCGTTTTGCTTTTTTGATGAGGAGAATATCATTCCTCCCCCAGATGCAGATCCTTGAAGTCCCCCAACTCGCCGCGGCGGAAGTGCTTCCGGCACAGGCTCACATACTGCCCATTGCCGCCGAGGACGACCTGCTCGCCCTCCTGCACCACGCGGCCGTCCACCACGCGGGCATTGCACGTCGCCTTGCGCCCGCACCAGCAGATGGTCTTGATTTCCTCAATCGTGTCCGCCCACGCCATCAGCCACTGACTGCCCTCGAAGAAATTGTTCTGGAAGTCCGCGCGCAGACCGTAGGCAATTACGGGCACGTCGTAGTCATCGACCATCTCCACCAGCATTTCGACCTGCGCCTTGGTCAGGAACTGCGCTTCGTCGATGATGACGCAGCCGTAGCCCTGCGCGTCCGCCGCCGTCACGTCCTCGATGAAGCGGCAGGCGGTTTCCAGCCCGCAGCGGGAACGGACAATCACCGCGCCGTCGCGGTTTTCGAGCTTCGGTTTGAGCATCAGCACCTTCTGGCCGCGCTCTTCGTAGTTATACTGCACCATGATGGCGTTGGCGGTCTTGCTGGACCCCATGGCCCCGTAGCGGAAATATAATTTTGCCATGATTATGTAGTCTCTTCTCTTATTGTATTTGCGTTTTTGATATTGCGCTTTATCGTAGCAGGGGATTTCGCCTCTGCGGAGGCGACCAGAGGGCTTTGCGGTCGCCCTCTGGACTCCTTCGCACTGCACTCCCATGTTTCTTGATTTTTCATGTTGCAGAGGGAATCGCGCCTGCGGGCGCGAAGGTTACAGCGCCTTCATCGTGAAGGTGAACGTGTAGGGCTTGTCTGCCGGATAGCAGAACTGCGGCAGGACGGGCGCGCCCCAGCTGTCGTCGCCGCCGATGCCTTTGCGGAACATCGCCACATCCAGCACCGTGCGTACCGAGCCCATCAGGTCGCTCGGATGGTATGCCGCTTCCAGCTCCTCCGGCAGCCACGGCTGTACGCTCACTTCGAGGTTGTCGCCCGAAATCTCCACGCCGTGACCGTCCGCATCCGTCACCGAAACGACCTGCACGCCCGTGCGGTTGCCGCTTTCCTGCGGCTTGCAGTAGCGCGTCATGCCGTCCGCGGCGTTCCAGCTGTGCCAGCCCAGATACGCGCCCTCGCGGCGGTCGATGTAGTTCTCATCCGGGCCGTAGCCATAGCAGCGGACGCGGGTCAGGCGCGGGTCAAGCTGGAAGGACAAGCCCAGTGCGGGCATATCCGGCTGATTCGGCAAGCCGGGCCAGTCCACCGTCACGTCAAGGGCATCCTGCGAATGCACCGTGTAGCGCACCGTGACCGCGAAGTCCGGCAGCATCGGCGTGGTGTAGCGGTAGACGAGCGTCGTTCTGCCCGCTTCCTGCTGGATGTCCGCGTCGCTGCACACGCTGTGACGGCTGATAAGGTGGTACACGCCCTGCTGGATGTTGTTGCCGTTGCCGCGGTCGTTGTCAGTGGATGCGCGGAAGAGGCTCAGTTGCGGCGCGCGCAGGAGCGTCTCGCGTCCAAGCCGGTCGCGGAAGGAAATGATACCGCCGCGCCGCGCCAGCAGCACGCCCAGCCCTTCGCCGCGGAAACCGACGTTGCAGTCGCCAATCACCGGGGCAGGCGCATTGTCCGGCGTTTCCGCCTTCTTCATCGCGCCAAACACGGTCTGTCCGTGGCTGAGCACCGTTCCCGCTTCCAGAATGCCTGTCTTTTCGCGCAGCACGAGGAAGCACGTTACCACCGTCTGCCCTTCCGGCAGCGTCCCGAACGGCAGGTCAATGTGGGCTGATTCGCCCGGCGCAATGTCCGGCAGCAGCGTTTCGCCCGCGCTGATGGGCTTGCGGTCGCACTCCAGCGTCCAGCGCACGTCATAGCCCGTCAGCGTCTGGAACAGGCGGCGATTCTTCACCGTCACGCCTGTTTCGTCCGGCGTCAGGAACACGTCGCGGAACAGGTACCGTACTTCCTGACACTTGCCCGTCTGCGTGCGGTCGCCCAGAATGATGCCGTTGGTGTTGAACTGCCAGTCCGTCGGCTTGTCGCCGAAATCGCCGCCATACGCCAAGCGTTCCTGCCCGTTCGGGGCTTTCACGCGCAGCGCCTGATCCACATAATCCCAGATAAAGCCGCCCTGATACATCGGGTACTTGTCCTCCAGCGCGGTGTACAGGCTCATGCCGCCGCAGCTGTTGCCCATGGCGTGGGTGTATTCGCAGTTGATGAAGGGCTTGTCGGGATTGCTTTGCAGATACTCCTCGATGCTCGCGACCTTGCGGTACATGTTGGAATGCACGTCCGTCGTGTCAGGATAGCGCGGATCATTCGCCACGCCCTCGTAATGCACCAGGCGCGTCGGATCTTCCCGGCGGTAATACTGGCTCAATTCGTAGAGGTCTTTGCCGCCCCAGCTTTCGTTGCCGCACGACCAAAGCAGAATGCACGGGTGATTCTTGTCACGCTCCAGCATCGCCCGGCCGCGCGCCAGCACTGCCTCCTGCCACTCCGGGCGGTTGTCCGGCACCACCCAGTCGTGCATCGGCTGCCACGAGCCGTGCGTCTCGATGTTCGCTTCGTCGATGACGTACAGCCCATATTCGTCGCACAGGCGGTAAAATTCCGATGTATTCGGATAGTGGCATGTGCGCACGGCGTTGATATTCATCGCCTTCATGTCGCGAATGTCGCGCATCAGCAGGTCATGCGTCATCACGCGCCCGCGGTCGCAGTCAAATTCGTGGCGATTGACGCCGTGGAACACGATGCGCTTGCCATTCAGGCACATGATTTTGTCCTTCATCTCGAACTGGCGGAAGCCCACTTTCGTCCGGCAGACTTCAGTCACTTGCCCCTGCGCATTCGTCAGCACGACGGTCAGCGTGTAGAGATTCGGCTCTTCCGCGCTCCACAGCTTCACGCCAGGGATCTCCGCGCTGACATAGCTTTCCAGCGCCGTCAGCGGCTTCTCCGCCGTCCAGAGCGTCTTGCCCGCCTTGTCCGTCAGCGTCAGTTTCGCCTTGCCCAGCGACGCGCCCATCACCCGCAGGCGCATTTCCAGCGTCGCGCGGGTGTAGTTGTCCGTCAGCGGTGTGCGGACGCGCAGGTCGTAGAGATGCGTTTCTGGGTAGAAGTGCAGGGACACGCTGCGGTGGATGCCGCTGAACCGCCAGAAGTCCTGATCCTCCATCCAGCTGCCCGTGCAGCGCTTGAACACGCGCAGCGCCAGCCGATTCTCCCCGACGTGGACGTAGGGGGTCAGGTCAAAGCGATGCGGTGTGAAGCTGTCCTCCGCATAGCCGACTTCATGCCCGTTGACGTAAACCAGCACCGCCGCTTCCACGCCCGCCAAATGCAGCACGGTACGCTGCTGCACCTGCGGCAGGGACAAAGCAAAGTGTCGGATGCATGTCACCGTCGGGTTGTAGACTTCGCTCACCTGCGGCGCCTGCAAGGCTTCGTGTCCATCCCACGGGTACTGCGTATTGACGTAGTGCGGCGGATCCCACTCCGGCGCTTCCATCTGAAATTCGCACGGCACCTGAATTTCCCGCAGCGTTTCATCCAGCGCGGCGCTCGTCAGCAGCGTGTCCGGCGCTTCCGAGGGATTCATGGCAAAATGCGCCTTCCACGCACCATCCAGCGATTTCACCAAAGAGGACGTATCCGCGTCTGCCTCCGCCATCGTCGCATAAAAGGCATGATCGGAGCAATCCGGCAACTCATGGACGCTGAAAATTTCTGGGTTGCTCAGCCAAGCGGTTTCAAATCGTTCTCTTGCAATCTGCTTCATCCGAACTCATCCTTTCATAAGGAATCTTCTCCCTTGATTATAACGGATTGCGCGTGCCTTGTCCAGTCCCGCAAAATAAACTTTTTGCATTCGGCAAAGAACGCGCCGTTTTCCCTTGACAGAAGCATTATTTGATTGTAAAATAGGAAGTGACCGGCTGTGGCGCGTCCGAAATGTTTTTCCAACCGCGCCCGTGCTGTTTTCGATAGACGCCTGATTGCTTTCAAGCGCCTGCGGATTTTCGCCGTTTTCGTGCGGTTTTCGCGGCGCTTCGGCTGTTTGACCAGTCAATGCGGATGGGCAGCGTGTCTGCTGATTCGCCTTTTCGGTGCTTTTCCCCGATTGGGGAGGATGCATCCTTTCCGAAACGCGCCTGTCATCACAAGTGCGCCTGTTTTCATGCGCCCTGCGGTGATATTTCTGACCTCGTATTCCCTTCGTCAGAGCGTTGTTTTTCGCCTGTCGCGACGGTTTTCGTCCTCCGGCAGTGTGTTGACTGATATGGTTTTGCCGTCTGTTCGTCCTGCCTGTCCATGCGGATGCGCGGGATGTTTTCGGACTGCGTGTGTCGAATTTGCAGCGTACAGCCGTATGGGGAAAATCGCTTCCCCGACGGCTTTTTTGCGTCGGTCGTATCAACTTCGCAACTGAATTTTCAGCAAAATTTGAAAGGGGGAAACCATTCAGTGCCAACCATCGTATGGATTCTGATTGTCCTGCTCGTCGGTGCCGGCGGCGGCTTCGCAGGCTACACCTACCGGCAGAAGATGGTCGAAGAAAAGATCAACCGCAGCGAGGAAACTGCCAAGCGCCTGTACGAGGATGCCGTCCGCAAGGCGGATGACTACAAGCGCAAAGCAGACGACTACAAAAAGGAAAAGGTGCAGGAAGCCAAGGCGGAAATTCTCAAGGCTAAGGATGAGATTGACCGCGAAAAGGCGGATAACAACCGCGAGATGAACGAAATTCGTGAACGCCGCGCCGAGGTGCAGCGGAGCGAAAATCGTCTGGTGCAGCGCGAAGCGTCGCTGGACAAGCGTTCGGACAGCCTTGATGACCGCGAGAACGACCTGAAGAAGCGCAGCGACCTGATGGAACGCAAGCAGGAGGACACCGCCCGCCTGCACGATGAGGCGGAAGCCCTTGTCACCAAGCAGAACACAGAGTTGGAGCGCATCGCCTCCATGACGCAGGACGAAGCGAAGCAGATCATCATCGACCGTGTGCAGAAGGAAGCCTTCCACGACGCGGCGGCGTCCGTGCGCGACATTGAAGCGCGCGCCAAGGAAGAAGCCGAGAAAAAGGCGCGCAACATCATTGCGCTGGCGATTCAGAAGTGCGCCTCCGATCATGTGGCGGAAAGCACCGTGTCCGTCATTGCCCTGCCGAACGACGATATGAAGGGTCGCATCATCGGCCGCGAAGGCCGCAACATCCGCGCACTGGAAACTGCGACGGGCGTGGACATCATCATCGACGATACGCCCGAAGCCGTCATCGTGTCCGCGTTTGACCCGATTCGCCGTGAAATCGCCCGCCTGACAGTCGAACGCCTGATTAACGACGGCCGCATCCACCCCGCCCGCATCGAAGAGATGGTCGAGAAGGCGAAGAAGGAAGTCGAAAACCAGATTCGCGAAGCCGGTGAAGCCGCTGTTTTCGAGACGAATCAGCACGGCATCCACCACGAGCTGGTCAAGCTGCTGGGCCGCCTGAAGTACCGCACCTCCTACGGACAGAACGTCCTGAAACACTCCATCGAGGTCAGCCATCTGGCAGGTCTGATGGCTGCGGAACTGGGCGCGGATGTTCAGCTTGCCAAGCGCGCTGGTCTGCTGCACGACATCGGCAAGGCGGTTGACCACGAAGCGGAAGGCACGCACGTCACCCTCGGCGGCGAACTGGCCCGCAAGTACCACGAGAGCCCCGATGTCGTCCACTGCATCCTCGCCCACCACAACGACGTCGAACCGCAGACGGTTGAAGCCGTGCTGGTTCAGGCGGCGGACGCGATTTCCGCTGCTCGTCCGGGTGCGCGCCGTGAGAGCCTCGAAAACTACATCAAGCGTTTGGAGAAGCTGGAGGAGATTGCAACCTCCTTCCCCGGCGTCGAGAAGTGCTACGCGATTCAGTCCGGCCGCGAAGTGCGCATCATGGTCAAGCCCGACGACGTGACCGACGATGGCACGAAGATTCTCGCCAAGGAAATTGCCAAGCGCATCGAGAAGGAAATGGAGTATCCGGGACAGATTCGCGTCAACGTCATCCGCGAAACGCGCTCGATGGAGTACGCCAAGTAATTGCAACGCAAAAAGCCCTTTCGTCCGATACGGCGAAGGGGCTTTTTCTAATGGCTGAATTTATCGTTGCGAATTGCTCATTATTTTCCCCCCACGAAAAAAGGCAGGCACTCTCGCGTCTGCCTTCTGATGATTCATACTAATTCGATTCTAAAACATGGCATCGAGCATAGCAGATTTTTCGTTCCGGCAAAGCTGAGTGAAGCGAGGCGTACTGGAGGTACGCGCGAGCGGAACGAAGCAAAGCCGGGGCGGAAAAGATGCTGTGCGAATGCCATGTTTTAGATGAGAATTAGTATCACTTTATCGCTGTTCCGGCTTCGTTTTTTCCACGCTGATGGCCGAAATTGCACAGCTGAGCGTCCGCCCGGTGGACGGGAATTGCAGATAGAACGAGCGCTTCAGACGGTCGATGATGATGTTCGCCGCGCTTTCGTCGGCGTTTGGCAGGAACATGGCAATCGTGCTTTCGTCCAGCCGGGTAATTACGTCACCGCGGCGCAGATTCAGCAGCATAATCTTCACCAGGCCGTTCAGTGCGGCTTCCCGCTTCTCGCTCGCCGGGTCAAGCTCCGTCAGCGTCAGGATGCCCAGCAGCGCATGACCGCCGGTGCGCTCCATGCCGCGCCGCTGCAAACAGAACAGCGACCGAAACACGCGCCGGTCGCAGACAATCGCGCGGTTGTTGTCCTCCCCGCGCATCAACTCTTCCTTGAACTGCACCAGCCCCGTCTCTAAGGCACGGCTTGCCCGCTGGATGCGGTCATAGTAATCCGCCATCATCTCGTCGCGCGCGGCGCTGTTCAGGCGCGCAGCAAGCTCCACCTGCTGGTCAGCGTCGGTATCGCGCTCGGTCTGGCGTAAGCCCTCAATCAGCCGCTGCTGCAGGGCTTCGTTTGTCGGATCAGCATCAATTGCGCGCCGCACCAGCGCCACATAGCGGTGCACATACCCCGCCTGCTGCAGCTGCGCCAGCCGACTATCCACCGTTTGCAGAAATTGCTGGTGCAGCCGTTCGCTGCGGTTGTAGAGCCACGCGGGCTGCGGCTGCTGATCCGCCAGCAAGCGCCCCTGATACAGTACGAGCATCCGCGTGAGCATTTCTTCCGATGGCGTGGCACCCCCCGGCAGCTTCATCCGCGCCAGCATTTCCTCGAATTCCAGCACATCCACCGACACTTCCGGCGGACACACCCAGCGATACCCGCCGCGCACCGTCACCAGACACATTGCCAGTTCGGGGGAGATTTCCCGCAGCAGCGCGCGCTGACGACTAATCAGCGTTTTGAGCGCCGTATCGGGGCTGGTTGAGTTTTCCTCCGGCCACATGACCTGCATCAGCGTCTTTGCTTCCGCCGTCTGTCGGGGCGCAAGGATCAGATACTGCATCAGCAGCATCCCTTTGGGGGAACGCGCCAGCTGCTCATCTACAGATTTCCCGTCCCGTTCCACATGGAAACTGCCAAAAAGGTTAATCTGTACATGCCCCATTGCACTTTCCCCTCCTTTTATCCCTTGTATCATACCACATTTGCGCCCTCTGTTGCAAGTATATTTTCCGCTTTTTTTCGATGAATTTTCGTTTTTTCCGCAAAAGGTTACATCTGCCGAACATTCGCTATTTTGTGGTTTTTTCATGCCGCGCGTCACTTTTCTTGCAAATCACGCGTCTTTGCCATGTTAGTCAATTTCTTCCACTTCATCCTCTGGCGGAAGATGATGTAACTCGTCGTCTATCTCCAACGTTTCTGTTTCCATGTTTTCTCCATCTGGAAGAATACCTGTTGGTTCATCCAGGTCTTCTTCCGGCGAGCCGTCGATTTCCTCCACCTCGTCCTCCGGCGGGAGATGATGCAGCTCGTCGTCTATCTCCGCGTCCTCTGGCGGAATTTCGACCACCATCGGCTCTTCCCCAGGCAGCAGCGCGACGAACGTCTCCGGCTCGGCCGATTCCGTCGGCTTTTCGGGCGGAATCTCCCGCGTCCAGCGCACACCCGATGGTATCAGCAGCCCCAGCAGCATCAGCGCCAGCCCGATGCACCCCTGCTGAAAAAATCCGCCGCCAAACCAGTACGGCTCGGTCAGCGTCATGCGAAAGAGTGTCCCCGCAGGCGCTTCCCAGAGTCCGCGAATCGCTTCTGTTGGCACATACTGCACAAGCCACGCGCCCGCCAGACACCCCAGCGCCGCACACAGCGCACGCATCGGCTTTCGCGACGCAATTCCCGTCAGCGCCGTCCCCGGCGTAAAGCCGCACAGCGCCGCGCACACACCGAACAGCATTCCGCCAGCCAGCGTCCCCGCGTGAAGCGGCAAGGGCACAATGCGGTCGATATCCATCACCGCCAGCCAGCATAGCAGCGCCATCGCCGCAATCGCCGTGCCGAGCGCCCACAGCGCCGCCTTCAACGCATGGGATGGGCGAAAGCGCAGCGTGTCACGCAGTCCATCGGGCGATATCAGTCGTGCCGCCGAAAGCGACATTCCCAGCAGCAGCCCACACGATGCAGGGATTAGCAGCGTCCTCATGCGTGCCGCCTTCCTGCAAGCAGCGCCGTCACGCAGCCCGCAATCCATGCCATTATCACAAACCCGAACGCGCCCGTGCTGCCCTCCAGCATTGCCGATACGATGCGTCCGCTGCCCGTCAAGTGCAGCCCCATCATCATGCCGACGCCGCAGAGAAATGCCCCAGCGCACCCAAGCGCGCTCTCATGCGCCCAGTAACTGCCCCGATTCCGCAGCAGCTTCGGCACAGCGGCAATCAGCGCACCAACCGCCGTCATTCCCAGCAGCGCCGCACCCTCGCGTTCCAGCGACCACGCCGCCAGCCAGTCCGCACCCTGAAACAGCAGCGACAAGAGCGTCCACGTCAAACCCAGCAGCGTCCCGCACAGCAGCGGATGCCCTCTGTGCATATTCATCACCTCATGGCGAGGATGCCCAGCGGACAGGAATGTTATGCGCTCATTTGCCAACCAGCAGCAGTTTGCACGCCGTTGCAAGTTTCTTTCTTAGCAGCTTGAACGGGCCGTGCTTGGGCATCGGGATAAATTCCGGCTTCTCGATTTCGTGGAAAACGATCTCCTTCTCCTGCCGCAGCGCGTGTTCGGACAGGGTGGACACCATCTGCTGCACTGCCGCGTCCGGGTGCGCTTTGCCCTTTGCCTCCGCCATCTGCGCGAAGATTTCCGTCCACTTCGCCGTCTGATCAATGCAAAGGCGCTCCACGTTCTTGCGCGCCTCCTGCCCCAATGCCACCCGGCGCGATGCGTCCAGCAGCAAGTCCGCCGCCGCTTTTGCCAGCGCGTCTGCATCCCCCATCGGCACGGCCACATGCCCGCCGCCCTGCAAAATCGGCAGATACGGCATGTCGTATGTTACGCACGGGATGCCGCGCGCCTGCGCTTCCGCCATCGTCAGGCTGAAACCTTCATACTCGCTTGTGCAGAGGAAAATATCCGCTTGCCGGAAAATTTCCTCCGTATCCTGATGATATCCGACGTACTCCACGTTCTTCAGCCAATTCATTTCCGCCTCGTGCTCGAATCCGCCGCCCATGATGATCAGCTTTGCCCCCGGCACGCGATCGCCAATCCACATGACCGCCTTGATTGCATCCATCGGGCGTTTTTCCGGCGAATTGCGTCCCACCCAGAGCATTGTCCGCCCGCCCAGCGCGTTCAGCGGCACATCCGCAACATCAATCGGGTTGCGTGTCTCAAACACCCGCGGCGAAAACTGCCGCCAGTAGCACGCATCCGCCGGCGTCAGCGCCACCACGCCATCCGCCATCGCCGCAACATCCGGCAGGCACTGGAAGCGGTCGTGCAGTTCGCGCTTGAGAAGTGTCATAGAGAAGACGCTGTGTGTGTGCAGCAGCACCTTCGCACCCGCGGACTGAATCGCCAGCACATCAAAGAGAACCATCGGGTCAGCCCACGCGTGGTCTACCACGAGGTCAACCTCCCGCGCCACCTCCGCCAAGCGCCGCACATGCGCGCTCCGGCTCTCCCAGTCGAACGGGTCAAACGGCGGAATCACCACGCGCCGTACGCCCTTGGGCAGCGGGAAATCCTCCTCGTTCGGCTGCTGCGACGTAATCAGCGTGACTTCCAGCCCCATTTCCCGCCAAACGTGCAGCAGTTTCGCCGTCACCTGCTGTACCCCGCCGCCATGCACGTTGTGGTAATACGCGGCAACGCGGCGAATCGGCTTGTCCGGCAATTTCTTCCGCCCCGCCTGCCGGATGACGCGCGCCCACAGGGGCATTTCCATCAGCTGATCCGCCGCCAGCGTCTCAATGATTTCCTCTTCTGCATAAATCTGCGTGACAGTTTCCCACGCTTCCTGATGATTCAGCCAGCCGCACAGCATCGCCGACAGCCGCTGCAGCGGATGCACCGCCGTCCTGCCCGCGATTTCCACCGATAGACTTTCCTTCAGCGCCTTGCCAAGCAGATTTCGCGGCAGATAGTAGCATCTGTCGCGCACTTCCTGTACAGCAGACAGGTTGCGCGTCAGCAGGATTTTGCCCTGCGGATTTTCGTCGCCCTGCCCCAGCACAATGTTCCCCATCGACGCAATCTGCTCCGGGCGCACCACGCACTCCGGCGCATTCTCCAGCAGTTCGCCCTGCCACGCTTCTTCCCCGATGCGCTCCGCCGCCTGCGTGAGGATGATCGTCCAGTGCTCCGGGCAAATTGCATTGATGGTCTCGGCGTAGCGCAGGTAAATCCGCCGCAGCGCCGGAAACAGCTTCTTCGGCTGATTGGACAGACTGTCCGGCTGAACGTACACATCCACCAGCGGGGTCGCCTCGCCGCGCACAATGTACTTCTTCGCCAGTTCAAGCATCAGCGCCCAGTCCTGCAGGCGCGGCATGTCCTCGTCAAACGGCGTGTTGCGAAATGCTTCCGTCTTGCCGAAAACACACTGCGTACTGGCAAGGTTTGCTTCCAGCAAGTCTATCCGGGTAATACACTTATCCGGCACATACGCCGGAAAAGCCTCCATCTGCTGCCCGCAGATACGGTTCATGCCGCAGAAAACGACATCCGCGCCCGTTTCCTTCAGGAGCGCCAATTGCCGCTCCAGCTTGTCGGGGTGGAAGCAGTCGTCGCTGTCCTGAAAGGCGATGTACTCCCCCTTTGCCGCCTGAACGCCGACATTCCGCGCGTGGCACGCGCCGCTGTTTTCCGTCAGACGGATGAGGCGCAGGCGCGAATCATTGATTTCCATCAGCACCCCCGCCGTGTCATCGGTCGACGCGTCATCCACGACGATGCACTCGATATCCCGTTCCGTCTGATTGAGGACGCTCTCGACCGCTTTTCGGACAGTATTCCTTCGATTATACGCTGGCAGCACCACAGAAATCACGATTCACACCCCCGTTTTATTCCGAATTCCGAATTTAGTCTTCCCACACGTCCGGCAGCGTCTCGATGAACCCCGCCAATTCCTTCGCCATGCCCGCCGCTTCACTGCCGCGGATATGCCCCGGCGTGCCACAGCCGTTCTTGCTGTACAGGAAATGATGCACGCGCCCATCCGTCTTGGACAACTCGCGGCACACCTCGTCAATCGCGCGGTCCCACGCGGCGTCATGCCCCAGAATCGTCGTCGTCAGGATGATTTGCGCGTGCGGATACTTCGCCCGAATCGCGCGAATCCACCCCGCGTAGGCGCTCCGCCAGTGCTTCGAGGCGTCGCAGTCGTAGTTCTGCGCCATGAAATTGACCGGGTTCGCGTCGTTCTGCCCAATCGCAGTAACGACGACATGCGGCGTGTAGCGGCTGAAATCCCAGTCGGTTTTTGCGCCGAACGGCGGATAGTAGTTAATTTTGTCCCACGACGAGAGCATCCCGATGTAATCAGGTGCGTAAAAATAGCCGGTTCCATCCTCCAGCGCCATGCCGCCGGTCGCGATGTCGTGCAGTTCCGCGCCAAGCAGACGCGCCGTCTGCCACGAGTAGCTCAAGTAGCCGTTGCTGTACCGCCCGTTGTGCCCTTCGGGGTCTACCTGCCCGCAGGCAAATTCCGCTTCGGACACCTCCCCGGCGGACACGCTGTCTCCGTAAACCTCCATGCGGCGCTTCGGGCGCGGCGGCAAGGGCAGCAGCTCCGCATCTTCCGCGACGGCGAACCCGTGCAGCACCAGCGCGTGGCAGCAGTCCTGCCGCTTGAAGAGCAGCACATGGTTTTCGCCATCGGTCATGCGGTCGGAGAGGTCAAGTACCTGTTCGCCGCTTTCCAGCAGCACGGCGGATTCCACCCCGTTGATGATGACGCCCAGCCGATTTTCATAAAACGAGTGAATATTTTCGATAAACACGCGCAGGACATGCCCCGTGACGCGAAATTCCACCTGTGAACAGACGTAGATGAGGAACGGCGCGTCGGGATTGCTGTTGTCGATGCGCCCCGTGTAGCGAATCGCCGGGTCGGACGGGCGAATCAGCCGTTCATTTTGATTTACCTGTACGTTCATTCTGCATCCTCCTGCCAGATGTTCGGGATAGCTTCGATATACGCTGCGAGCGCTTTGGCCATCTCCGCTGCTTCGTTCGCGCGGACGTGACCCGGCGTGCCGCAGCCGTTCTTCGGATAGAGGAAGTGATGCACCTTCTCGTCGCCAAAGTCGCGGAACACTTCTTCAATCGCGTCGTCCCATGCAGGGCTGTGCGCCATGATGGTCGTCGTCAGCAGGATATGCGCGTGCGGATATTTCCCACGAATCGCGCGAATCCAGCCTGCGTAGTCGCTCCGCCAGCGCTTCGCCTGTTCGCCGTCATAGTCTTCCGCCATAAAGTTGCGCTTGGCGGAGTCGTTCTGCCCAATCGCGACGACGACGACATGCGGCGTGAAGCGGCTGAAATCCCACGGTTTTTCGTCATGGAAGAACGGGTTGTACGCCAGCTTATCCCAGCAGGACAGCATCCCCGTATCAAAGAAATAACCGTTGCCATCCTGCAAGGCAATGCCGCCCTGCGCAATGTCGCTGATTTCGGCATTCAGCAGCCGCGCCGTCTGCCACGCATAACTGAACCATACGTTATTATACCGCGCCTGATGGTCGGGCGGGTCAATCTTCCCGGCATATTCGGTCACTTCGCTGACTTCGCCTGCCGACACACTGTCGCCATAGAACTCGATGCGCCGATTCGGGCGCACAGGCGGCGGCAGGAGCGTCGCGTTTTCGTCAATCAGCAGCGCGTGGAGTGTCATCTTGTAGCAGCTGTCCTGCCGCTTGAAGAGCATCACGTCGTTCTCGCCGTCGCGGAGGTGGTCTGAGAGGTCAATGACGTTCAGCGCGTCCCAGTCCAGCAGCACGCCGAACTGTTCGCCGTTGATAACGACGCCGAGGCGGTTCTCCCAGAGGTGGTGCGTGTTCGTCAGCACAACGCGGAGGTGATGTCCGGTCATGCGGAAGCGGACGAACGAGGCGGTAAAGAGAAACACAGGGTTTTGCGGGTCAGCAAAATCAATGCGCCCGGTGTACTGGAGATTTTCATCATCAAGGGCGATTCGCTTTTCGCCCGGCAGCTGTGTCCACATGGGTGATTTCTCCTTTTGCGTTTGATTTCATCATAGCCGATTCATTGGTTCTTGTCAAGGACAGGGTTTTGTATGAACCGAAAAGACCTCCACCGCAGGCGAACCCACGATGGAGGTCAAAGAGACAGGGATTACTTGCCCAGAATGCCGTCGATAGCATCCTGAATGGTCTGGCGATATTTTTCCTGAAGCTGGGCGGTGGTGTAATCGCCATTGATGAACTCACGCAGGGGCAGTTCCGCATCGTCACCGAGGCTGCCGTATCTATCCAGCATCTGGTGACGACCCATTTCCATCATGACTTCAAAGTTGTAGTCCTGCAGGTCGATGTCCTTCGCGGTCACGCCGTACCACCAGCCGAGGGTTTCGGGGGCATCGCGGATGGCCAGCGCAGCAGCACCGCCGTCTTCGCTGTTGGGATCGTAGTCGTACCAGTTGAGCAGGTCATACAGCACATTGTAGACCAGTTCCGGATCTTCCACGCCAACCGGGATGACGTAGCAGGCGTTCGCCGTCACCTTCTGAGCGTTGGTTTCCGCATTGCCGTGCGGGCCAATGGGCCACGGGATAAACACCATGTCGAAATCAAGGGTCGGGCTGTCGGGAGACTGGAACGCATAGTCCTTGTTGGAGTCCATAATCCACGCAGCAATGGGGGTGAAGGCAACCTTGCCGTCGCGATACAGGAACCGGCAGACGTCCCATCCGTTTTCTTCCGGGATCGGGTACATCACCTTGTCCACGAGGTTCAGATCCTGCATGAACTGGAGGACTTCGCCGACTTCGGGAGAAGAGAGGTTTTCCGTCGCGGTTGCCGCCACGTTCGTGCCGTTGGACATGACGAGGTTCATGAAGTAGTCTCCCGGCCATCCGCCGAAGCCGTACACGTCGATGTTGCCGTCGCCGTCGGTGTCCTTCGTCAGCGTCTTGCAGTACTCACGGAACTTTTCCCAAGTCCATTCGCCGCGTTCGACCAGATCGCGCGGGTCTTCGAGGTTCGCGTCCTCAATCATCTGCAGGTTGAACGCCAGCGGCATGGTAGAACCGACCATGTTTTCCGCGTTGTTGTCGCACAGCAGCTGCACAGCGCCGCTGCCGGTGTCGATGTAGGACAGCACAGCGTCCTTGCCCTGAATCACCGTGTTGTCAGCGGGCAGCACGTCGCGCATGTCGATGACGTAGCCGTTCGCCGCCGCCGGCGCCGCCAGCGCAAGATCCATCATATACACATCCACGTCCGGCGTGCCCGCCAGAACGGAGGTGTTGATGGATTCCTTCGCGCCCGCGTAGGTCAGGTTGATGTACTCGAACTTGACGCCCCACTTTTCTTCAATCTGCTTCACCTTCGCGAACTTCATTTCGTCCGCGGTGGTGCCGCTGTAATAGGGGTTATCTTCGATGGAGCCATCGAAGGAGTCCCAGTAAAGATCCCACGTCGTACCGATGGTGATGACGCGCTCGGAGCCTTCCGCGCTCGCCGTGATAGTCGCCATGCCCAGCACCATCGTCAGTGCGAGCAGAAGAGCAGCAAACTTTTTCATTGTGTGTCGAACCTCCTATGTTGTTTTTTTCTGAACGAGCTGTCGGGTGACGGGCGCTTTCTCCGCACCCGACAGATGAATAGACTTACTTGGACTGACCGACCGTCACTGCGTAGACCTTCCACGCGCCGTCGGATTCAAACTGCATCCGCGCGCCCCAGGTGGAAGCGTCGTCGCCGCAGACCGCCGCAATCTGCTCGTAGGTAATCTGCGCCGTCTTGCCGTCGGTCGCCGCCGTCTGCTGCTGCACACGGGACCAGCCCGCCGCCGCGTCCGGCAGAACAATCCAGATATTGCCTGTTTCGGATTCATAGGAGATATTGATGACCGCGCCGGGCACCAGCGCCGCCACGATATTTTCCGGCATTTCCGTGCCGTTCTGACCCCAAGCGCCGCCTTCACAAGCCGCACCTGCAAACTCCACATTGTTGTGGCTGCCGACCATTTCCGCCAGCTTCACCACGGACACCGCGTAGACCTTCCACGCGCTCCCCGCTTCGCACTGCATCCGCGCGCCCCAGCCCGCTTTGTCCTCGCCGCAGGCTTCGACAATCTGCTCATAGGTGATGTACGCCTTGCTGCCGGAGATGCTCGCCGCGCCCTGCGCCACACGCATCCAGCCCGCCGTGCAGTCCGGCATGACAATCCACATCGAGCCGTCCTCGGATTCAAAGTCAATCTGCAGCGCCGTGCCGGGCACAAGGGCATCCAGCACGTTTTCCGGGATGTCGAAGCCATTCTGACCCCACGCGCCGCCTTCGCAGGAGAATCCATCAAAGGAAGCAACGGGCATTGCGACCTTGCGGGCGACCTTCTGGCCAACCTTCACGGAGTAAACCTTCCACGCGCTCCCCGCTTCGCACTGCAGGCGCGCGCCCCAGGTGGACTTGTCTTCGCCGCACACAGCCGCAATCTGCTCATAGGTAATCTGGCAGGTATTCTTGCTGCTGTTGATGGCGGCAGAACCGTCATTGGCAACGCGCGACCAGCCTGCCGCCGCGTCCGGCAGGACAATCCACATCGTGCCGTCTTCGGATTCGTAGCTGATTTCAATCACAGAACCGGGCACCAGCGCATCAAGGAATTCCTGCGGCATTTCCGCACCGTTCTGACTCCAGCCGCCGCCTTCGTAGGCAAAGTTCGGGAACTCCACCGCGTTCGCCACGTCGTAAAGATAGGAGCGGTCTTCCTCCGTCACCGGCGCAACCCATTCCGCCGTGGTATCCACAGGCAGCACGTTGCCTTCCGCATCGAAGAACTGGATGTTGGTCACATAGAAGTCACGCGGCGCCTCGCCGTCAAACTTCTTGGAGTCGATGAAGCTGTCCACTTCCTTGGAGAACTGCAGCGTATCGCCGCGGCCCGCCACGAACGCGCCTTCCGGCACTTCCACCACGGCAGTCTTGGGGTTCTTGCGCTCCATGTAGACTGACCAGTCGGCGGACTGCTTCGAGCTGTCCTCGCCGTTGACCATGTACACCTTGCCGGACTGCGCATAGAACTTGCCGTCCGTGCCCAGTTCCACGCCGACATCGAAGGTAATCTTCGCCAGACGGCTGAGGTTTTCGCCCAGCAGGCCTTCCACGTTCAGCGACACATACGGCACCTTGCCGGCAGCCGTCGGGCTGACGCACAGCGCCTTGCCGCCGTTGTAGTCCACAATGCTCAGTTCGCTCGCATCGGCATTGCCCAGCGTCGTGTCCATGCCGAGGAAGCCGAAGCCGCCGTCGGCAAAGTCAATGATGCTGCTGACAGCACCCGCCACGGGAGACGCCACAGGCGACGCAGCTGGACTCGACACGCCGGCGTTCTCTGCGAACGCACCCGTCGTCGCGATGATGCCCGCAGCCAGCAGAACAGAAACAACCTTCTTCACTTGGATGACCTCCTTAAACATGTTCCTTCCCAGAACTTGGTTCCTTGGTGTAACCTTGCAACGTTGCCGGCGGACATGCCGTCGGGGAAGCAGGAAACCCGTGCCGTCATACCGGCGATTTTTGCACCAGATTTCCCATTTCCGTTCTGCTTTATCATATCACAAAACCATACCGTTAGTCAACCGGTAAATCAGCTGTTTCAGCAAATTTTCTCAACTTTTTTTGCGAAAATTTCGTCTGAAAATGTTTTCGAGGGAATCAATTCGCCCATAAAGCACAATTTCAAGCAAGTGCGTTCGCGTTTGCACTGCTGTCGACCGGCTTTACGGGCGAATTATGTCGTTTTTATTCGGTTTTCGGAAGGTTCGCCGTAATCCTGATTTTACTTAACGCCGTTAGCCTACGATGCCCGACCGCTCAACGCCTTCAATGAAGCGGCGCTGGAGCAGCAGATACAGAATCAGCAGCGGCAGAATTGTCAGCACAACGCCGGCGTCAACATACAGTCGCTGGATACGGACGTTCATAATCTTCAGGTTTGCCTGAATGTTGTTCTGCAGTGTGGACAGGCGCTTCGCCAGCAGCATGTCCGTTGGAATGCGGAACAGCTGGCTGTAGAAGGAATCCGTGTACTGCCAGACCAGCGAGAATACCGTCACTGTGATGACGGCAGGCATGGCGTTGACGAGCATGATACGGAAGTAGGTGTACCACGTTCCCGCGCCGTCAACAAACGCCGCTTCCTCGATTTCCTTGGGCAGACCGCGGAAGAACTGGTTGAAAATGTAGATGAACAAACCCGCGCGAAGCCCTGTGCCGAAGAGCGTCAGGATATACATCGGGGTTGCCTCGCTCATCAAGCCCATGCTGCGGAACGTCATATACTGCGGCAGCATGATGGTATGATTCGGGATGACAATCATCAGCACAACGCAGCCGAAGAGCAGCTTTTTCAGTGGGAAATCGAACCGCGCGAAGCCATAGCCGACCATCGAGCAAATCAGCACCTGAATCAGCGTCAGCGCGATGGTGTAGATCAGCGTATTGCCGAGCGTGCGGAAATAGTCCATCTGCGTGATGACCGTCGTGTAGCGCTCCAGCGTGCCTTCAATCGGGATGGTGTAGACCATCGGGTTCGCCGAGTCCGCGTCGGAGAAGAAGGACTGGGCGACAATGCCGATGACCGGCGACAGGATGACGTAGGAGATACCGACGATGAGGATAATTTGCAAAATCGTCATCAGCAGGTTCTTGCCTTTTTTGACCACGCCGCCCTTGGCATCCTCATAGCGGGGAGAATTGCGAAATGCGCGCCATTTTTCCATTGCTTTTCACTCTCCTTCGCCTTAATTGTAGTAGAAGGTGCGCTTGCCGATGAAGTACACCACGACTCCCAGCAGGGCACAGGTGATGAGCGTCGAAACCACGCTGAACGCGGAGGACAGCCCGTACCGGCTCTCGGTGAACGCCGTGCTGTATGCCAGCTTGACCACCTCGGATTTGCTGAACGCATCGACGATGGTGTAAATCGTGCAGGTGATGATGTGCGGCATCACCATCGGGAACGTGACTTTCCAGAACGTTTCGTAGCCCGTCGCGCCCTCAATCTTCGCCACTTCGTAGAGCGAGGAAGGAATGGACTGCAAGCCCGCGATGAACAGCACAATCTGCACGCCGGAAGCCTGAATGATATCGCTGATGCGGCTGACCGCGCCGACGATGTAATCCAGTACCACGTCCGGCAGGGCAAGCTGCGCGAACAGGTCGATGAGGTAATCCATGTTCATCGTGCCGGAGGATGCCGACGCCGCCGCCATATCCGCGCTCGTGCCGCTCAGACCCCCCGCCATCATCTGCGCCGCCAGCGACAGCGCATTGCTGACCGCTTCCGCGCCCAGCAGCACCGGCAGGAAGAAGATGGCGCGAACCAATCCGCGGCACTTCATTTTGCGGTTGAGCATCATGGCGACAAACAGGGAGAAGAAGATAATCAGCGGCACGTCGATGAGCATGTTGCCGATGGAGGTCGTCAGCGTCTGTTTGAAGGACGCGTGGGAGAAGAACGCCTCATAGTAGTTTTTCAGCCCCACGAATTCCAGATTGTAGCCGCCCGTACTCAGCACGGTCAGGTCGCTCAGGGAGAACTCCACCGTCATGTACAGGCTGCGCACATAGAACAGCAGAAAGCCCAGCAGCCACGGCAGAATGAAAAGATAGCCGTTAACGGCGCGCTTCCCCGCCATGGAGATATGCAGCTTTTTCATTCGTTTGCACCTCCTGTGACCAGATACGCCTTCGCGGGAACAGTACCGCTGCCCGCCTGCGCATCCTGACTGCCGTAGTTGATGTAGATGGTCACGCCGTTGTCGTACTCGACGCTGCGCAGCGTATCGGAGAGAATCGTGTGCTTCACCATCTGCGCGCCGCTGACGGAGGCGAGTGCCGCGTTCAGGTACGCGTACTGTTCCGCCGCGGTATCCGTCCAGTTGGCCACAGTCGTGGCGTAGAGTCTGTTCAGCGCCGTGTACTTCATGTCGGATGCTTGCTGCGCCGTAAAGGTGTAGCGCGGGGACGCGCCGTATTCCACCATTTTCAGCAGCTTCGCCTGCCAATCGTCGCTCACGATAGTGTTCAGCGCCTGACCGGTGTAATCCACACAGCCATGCAGAATCATCTCGTAAAGCGGAATCGTTTCATCCACAATGACGTACTCCGTCGCGGTCATGGGCGCGTCGATAACGTGCTTGACACCGTTCAGGGCGTAGAGGTTGCCGCCGGACACCATGACTTTCTTGCCGCTGTCCGCAATCGACTGCAGCTGGCTTTCGACAATCATCAGCGCCTGTTCGCGGTTAATCAGCTCCGTGCGGCGCTTGTCCGCGTGCAGCTCACAGCCGAGGTCGCGGAGGGAGTAACCGTTCAGAGAATAATCCTTCGTGCTGTTCAGGAACCCACTGACGTAGTACGGCAGGAACTTCGGGGACAGCAGGTTGTAAATGTTCTCGCTGTAACCCAGCGCGGACGTGCGCCGCAGGGATGCCGGATTCGTCACGCCGAACTGCGCAATGTAACCCGCGCCGTAATAACGGGACGTCTCCTGATTCTCCATGTAGTGCTTGGAGATTTGCGTCACCTTCTGGAACGCGACGTCGGCGTACAGTTCGCCGCCCAGCCGTGCTATTGCGCTGTTCAGGTTCTCCAGCCGATCTTTGCCGCCCAGCTGCCTCAGCACGGACACGTTGTTCGCGACATCGTGGTAGTAGCCGCCGTTCATCCAGCCTTGGAAGTTCATCACTTGATGCTTGATGCCCGCCTTATTCAGCGTCTGCGCAATTTCCACCGCTTCATCGAAGGTGGTCATGGCACGGACGTGCAGGTACTGGATGCCCATGAAGTGGGTCGTTTCCTTCACGCCGCCAATCACATCGTAGTAGAAGGGAATGTCGCCCGTCTCTTCCAGCGGAGAAAGCACGTTTTCAGCAATCAGGCGCGCCCGGTAGTAGTTCGCCAGACCGCTGTACCCCTTGTTCTCCGCCGTCAGGAATGTGTAGCGGATGACGAGATCTTCGCCGTAGTAGTTGTCCTCGACGATAGGCATTTCCGCCGTTTCGCCCGCGCCGAAGAGAGACAGCAGCTCCGACCCGCGCAGGGTGAACATGGCGAACGCGTTGTTGTAGGAGTTGTTGCGCCCCGCGACATCCGCGCTGATAGCCGCCAGCGAAGCGCCGTTTTCAATCGTCGCCAGCACACTGGTGTTCTCGCGGCACACGCCCCACAATGGCAGACGCACGGACTGAATCGTCTGTGTCTGCGTGTAGTCGCCGTCAATCAAGTCCATATCGTAGACGTACTGGCTGTACACCGCGGCACTGTTTTTGCCGTTGTTGAAACGAATCAGGCTGCCCGAACCGTTCGGCACAACCATGTAGCCGTTTTCGTCGCTGCCCGCTGCCGCCATATAGGGCAGCAGCTGGATGCGGTAGACCTTGCCGCCGCCGCGCTCTTCAATCGCGCTCACGGGCAGCTTGGCTTCCACGTTGTCCTCGCCCAGATGCCACTCCAGCGTCACGGTGAAACCCAGCGTTTCCGCCTGTTCCTTGCCCGCCAGCGCTTCCATTTCAAGGTATTCCGCCTTTGTCATGCCCAGCGCCACAAACTCCTTGGAGACGCGCGCCATTTCGCGGGTACGGTTCGCACCGGTTGCGCTGATCCAGTAGCCGTCGTCGCGCTTTTCGTACACGATGTCCGCTGCCTTCTTCGCCTGTGCGCTCAGCTGCTCGTAGAGTCCCTCGTAGCGCTCCGTCGGCAGGTAAGACGGCGTCAGGTACTGGATGGAGTCCACGCCCACGTCGTAGATGAAGGCAATGCCGTCCTCAATCGCCGCCGCGCGGAAGTTGCCCAGCGCCACGCTCATCGAGTAGCTGTCGTAGGTGCTGCTCGTCAAACCGGCGTTGTAGTAGTCCAGCAGGAACTGGCTCTTCAAGTAGTTCTTGTTGGTCTTGTTCGCCACCTTGTCCGCGTCCGCGTCCACGGGGTTGGAATAGACCGTTTCGCCGCTGCGCTTGTCGTAGATGGCGACGTTCGCCGTCTCCAAATCCGCGTAGAGCTTCAAGTTGTCGTTTTCCGCAAACAGCTGGAAAGGCGCGGCGACATTCGGGTTTTCGTCCGTAAGCGCCGCCAGTTCTGACTGCGCTGCCGCGCCCTTGGGCGCTTCAATGTACGCCTGATAGTCCCGGTTAAACTCGAAGCGAATCAGATACCACGCAGCCACTGCCGCCACAATCACCAGCAGCACCGCCAGCACAATCCAACGTACCTTGTGATGCTTTTTGCCTTCCACGGCGGGGCTGTGCTTGATTTTCGTTTGCTCGCTCATCTTTCCACCCCCCGCTTAAACTCGGAAAATCAGTTCGGTGTAGATGCTCCTGACAAAGCCGAACACCTGACCGATGAAGTTCGCAATCAGCATCATCAGGAAGATGATGATGAACACTGCCACCAGCGTCAGCAGGAGCGTGAGCAGCGTTTTGCCCAGCGTGTAGTTGTGCACCTGCATGATGCCAATCAGCGCCATGATGAGGGTATACGCCGTGCCAAGGAAGATGATGATGGCGTAGAACGCTTCCTCATTTTCCGCCACAAACTGGCTGACGATGGTTGCGGCGATGTAGCACACAATCATCGGCAGGAGCGAATAGCCGATGGCGATGGCAATATCCTTGAGGCGTCCTTCGCCGTCCATCAGACAGGTAATCGACCAGTTGCCGACACACAGCAGCAGGTACAGCATCAATACGCCGCTCATTTCCCACAGGGCGTTGACCGTTCGCTCGTTGATGTCGTTGACGACAAAGCCCGCAAGCAGTCGGTTCAGCGTGAAGCACAGACCGAAGAGGACAACCATGAGGATGGCAATGGCGACGCTTCCCTTTTCGCCGTGGCGAATCCAGTAGAAGCCGTCCGACGGATGGGACACCGTGTAGAACAGCTGCTGCCACTTTTCTTTGCTGAACAGTGATTTCATCGCTTATGCCCTCCTTCCGTTCTTTTGATTTCTGCGCGGACGAATCACCTTGACCACAACGACAATCGCCACGATGACCGCAATGATGCCCGTCAGAATGTAGTTGATGTTGCTCTTGAGCACATCGTTGCGGTAGCGCTTGAAGGCGACGGAGTAGTAGTCGCGGTTCATGCCGCGCTTCAAGTATTCCATGGCCTTCTCGTTGTCGCCCGCGGATAGGTACGCCTTGCCGATGCCGGTGTTCGCCAGCTCGTTGTTCTCGTCCATCCGCAGTACTTCTTGCCACAGGGCAACCGCCTGCGTCTCGTCGCCGTCGTAGCGCAGCCCAACCGCTTCGTTAATGAGCCGGCCGTATTCCGTTTCGCCGAAGACGGCAATCACGCCCTGCTTGGAATCCAGCGCGAGCATCTTGTCCCCTGCGCACTCAATGGCGACAGGCGCTTCCATCGTGCCCGCCTGTGTGCCGAGGCCGCCGAAGATATAAAGCAGGTTGCCTTCGTGGTCGTAAGTGATAATGCGGCCGCGCTTGGAGTCCAGCAGCGAATAGATGCCTTTTTCGCGGTACACCACGTCCACAATCGTGCTGGCGCCCGCGTACTGCGACGTGCCGCTGATCTGCATATCGCCGCCAAGGTTCTTGGTCTGACCCATGCGGATGACGTCCTCGCCCTTGGGGTTCAGTCGGCGAACCGCCTGCGTGCCCGCGGTATCCTTGTTCGAGGCGTACACAAAGCCTTCGTCGTCGATGTCAATGCCGGTAAATTCCGTCGGAATGAACAGCTGCTGCTTGGAGCGTTCTTCCTTCGTCGCCAGCTTGCGCCAGAACTTCTCCCACGCCGTAATTTCAACGGAAATCGTGCCGAAGAAGCCGGTGAAGTCGCCGTTCGTCTCAAAGACCATGATGCCTTCAAACATGTTCTGCGCAATGCAGTAGACACGTCCGGCGTAGTCCACCGAGACTTTCAGGGGCGTAAAGAGGAAGTTGGCATCCAGCACCTCGCTGTTCGGGTTGACGGTCACGCGCGCGACGTTTTTGTCGCCGTCCAGCACAATCAGGCGGTTGTCGCTGTCCGCGATGCAGAGCTGGCTTGCGCTGTTGAGCGCCACGCCCTCCACGCCGCTGACTTCCGCGAACGCCTGATAGCCGCTGCCCACATCTACGCCGAGGATGCGTTCCGTCACCGCGCCGTTTCTGTCCTGCACCTCCACGCAGTTGTTCTGCGCCGTGTGCAGCACCGTCCAGTTGTCATCCAGCACCAGCACCCTGCCCGTGCTTTCCTTCACGCACAGGCGCTGCGTGCCGTTCCAATCCACCATCGCCGTCGCGAAAACTTCCGTCAGGCGCTCGTCCTGCTTGCCGTTTTTCACCGTCGTCACGGCGGATACGCTGTCCGCTTTGGTGTCCAGCAGCAGCAGCGAATTATTCTCGACCGTGCCCAGCAGCTTGCCGGAGGTTTTCATGACGTTGATCTCGCCGTTTTTCTCGCCCACAATCAGGTAATCGCCCGTCAGTTCGATGCCCAGAATGTTCTGGAACGCCGTCTCTTCATCCTCTGAAGAAGCCGCTGCTGCTCCGGTCATGCCCGTCATGCGGGTGATGTTGCCATCCGCGTCCGTCTTGCGGATGCAGTTGCTTTCGATCACGCGGCGCGTGCTGCCCGCACGGTCGAGTTCGACAATGTGGTTGTCCGCGTCGCGGATGAACACGCTGTCGCCATCCAGCGCGAATTCCGAAATCGTCGCGAAGGATGTCAGCGCATCGTCCGCATTGCGGTAGTTGCCGTATGTCGTGACCATATTGCCCTTCTGGTCAAGCACAACCACTGTCTTGGCGCTGATGCAGTAGAGGTTGTCCTGCTCGTCCAGCGCCAGACCAATCAAACCGGACATGCCGGTGATGTTCTGATTGCCCTTAATCAGGCGGCCAATCAGGATGAACAGGTCGATGTTCGTCGTCGCGTCATAGCGGGCGTAAGTGAAAGTCGAGCCGTCCGCGTTCGTGCGGATGACGGACTTGCCGTTCTCCGCAATCGCGTAGGTTGCGCCCTTGCTGTCTGTGACCGTCTTCACCAGCGGCTGCAAGGTGCTCTCGTAGGCGCTGACCTGATAGGTCGTACCCTGCTCGTCCGCCAGTTCCGTGGCGCTGCCGGACGTGAAGCGCTCCGTGCGGTACTTCATGCCGTCCACATCGGTTTCCTGATTGAGGTCGCCCATGCCCTCGATATGCGTCCCGACGGCGTAGGTCACGCCGCCCAGCGCCTTCACGCTGCCCGACAATTGCGGAATCTCGATGATGCGGTTGAGCGTATCATCCGGATTCAGCACAACCACGCGGCGGTTGAGGCTGTCGGCAATGTAGAGCGTATCGTCGCTGGCGACTGCCACGCCCGTGGGCGTCTGGAAGGTGTCCGCCACGCCGTGATTCTCAAATCCGGTGATAACGCGCACGACCTTCGTCATGTCGCTGCTGAGCAGGACGATGCGGTTGTTGCCGCTGTCCGCCAGATACACCGTGCCGTCCTGCGCCACGCACAAGTCCTGCGGGTTCTTGAACGCCCCCAGCGACTGCCCATTATATTGGAAGGAAGCGCCTGTAATTGACCCTGCCGGCACATACGCCGCGGGCGTGTACACGATGTAACCCCAGTAGTCGTAATTGTACGTCGTGTAAGGCAGCTCGGCGTCCGCCAAGGCTCCCCCGCAGGAGGAGAAAGTGACCAGCGCCGCCAGCGCCATCAGGAGGAACTTCTTCATTTTTTTCATGCGTCTTTCCTCCCTCTCTTAGTCCTTCATGCCCGAAGTCGTCATGGTTTCCAGAATGCTGCTCTGGCACAGCAGGAAGAACAGCACCGGCACCGCCATGATGATGAACGTAACCGCCGCCGCCGCGCCCGCGCGGGACACGCCGCCAGCCGTAATCTGCTGGAGCGCGTACTGCATGGGCTTCAATTGCTCGTCACGCAGGAACAGCGAACCGGTATTGCCCCACATCTGCTGGAACTGGAAGATTGCCAGCGTCAGCCAAGCGGGTTTGACGTTCGGCATGACGATTTTCCAGAAAATCTGCCATTCGTTGGCGCCCTGCACGCGCGCCGACTCCATCAGCGAATCCGGCAGCTGCTCCATGAACTGCTTCATCAGGTACAGACCCATGCCGAACGACCACGCGGGCAGAATCAGCGCCAGATAGGTGTTGTTGATGTGCAGCCACGAAATGATGGCGTACTGCGGAATCTGCGTCACCGTCCAGTTGAACATCATCGACAGGACGACCATGCCGAACAGCAGCGCCTTGCCGGGGAATTTGTCCTTGGCCAGCGGATATGCCGCCCACGACGCCACGATGACGTGACCCACCATGCCCGCCACCGTGATGATGATGGTGTTCATGATGTAGCGGCTGAAAGGCACCCACGAGTCGTTCATCAGGATGAACAAATCCGAGAAGTTGCGCAGATTCGGGTTGCGCACGAAAATCTTCGGCGGGAACTGGTACAATTCGTCCAGCGGCTTCAAGGCGTTGTTGATAATCATGACCAGCGGCAGCGCCATGAAGACGCCGCAGATGAACATGAGTGTGAACAGCAGCGCGTTGCCCGCCATCGAGCGGTTGAGCTTGCGGGCTTTCTTGGGCATAATCTTCTGCCGGCGCAGCTTCTTTTGCAGCTTCGGCGGCAAATCCTTGACAGCCACCTGACCTCTCCGTTCTGCCATGCTTACTCACCCACCCTTCTCAGTACTCGCTGAACGAGCTTATTCGTGCCGACCATCAGCAGGAACAGGATGGTCGCGATGGCGCAGGCGTAACCCATTTCCATACGGGTTGAACCGTAGTCAAGCAAGTGGGTGACAATGGTTGCGCCAGCATAGTTGACCGACGGGTTGCCCGCCAGATTGATGGAAATGTCCGCCACGGCGAAGGACTGCGTAATCTGCATGACCGCGCCGAACATCAGCTGCGGCTTCATCGCCGGGAGGGTGACATACCACAGCTCCTGCCAGCGATTCTTGATGCCGTCAATGGCGGCGGCTTCGTACATGCTCTTGTCCACCGTCTGCAAGCCTGCGATGAAGGACAGGAAGCCTGTGCCCAGGCTCAGCCACAGCTGAACGATAATCAGCATCGGCATGACGTACTGCTCTGTCTTCATCCACAGAATCGGCTCGTTGATGATATCGAGGTTCAGCAGGATACCGTTCAAATAGCCATAGCGGTCGCCGGTCAGAATCAGGTTCCAGACCATGTAGGCGTTGCCGCAGATGGACGGCGCGTAGAAAATCAGCGTCAGGAGCGTGCGCATCCCGCGGTTGAACTCGTTGATAATCCACGCGAACAGCAGGCACAGCATGTAGCTGACCGGGCCGATAATGACAGCGAAAATCAGCGTGTTTTTGAGCGAAATGATGAAGATTTCGTCATCCAGCAGGAGCTTAACGTAGTTTTGCCAGCCGACGAACTCCGGCTTCTCCAGCATGTTCCAGTCCGTGAAGGAAACGCCGATAGCCATCAGCACCGGCAGCACAGTGAAGAAGAAGAACAGGATGAAGTACGGCGCCATCAGCAGGTAGGACGCGCGGTGCTTCCAGATGGTTTTGCCAAGCGACTGACGCTTGCCATGCACCAAGATCGGATTGCTCATCTTACTCCTCCTTCGTCGTGTCTTCCGTCTGATGGAGCGGCAGACCGAATTCCGTGCGCTTGTAGTTGATTTCGGCGTTGATGTAGTACACCTTGTCCATCAGCGCCTCGCGCGGGGTGGTGTTGTTCGTTGCGGTATCTGTGGTGATGGTATAGAACGCGTTGTTGATGTTGCGCCAAGTGTAGTATCCGCCCGGCACCTGCGGGATGCCGCGCACATACTGCATCTGCTCCACCAGCGCGCGGTAGTCGCGCATGGGCCAGGACAGGTTCGCCAGCGCCTCGGTGTTCGCCGTCGCGACACGCGCGGATGCCCCCATCAGCGATTCCATCTCGCGGCCGTAGAGCGTCTGCGTCTCGGTGCTCGTCCACCATTTGAGGAACTCCCAGCTTTCGTCGGGATGCTTCGTCGCGCTCATGATGATATCCGCCAGACCCGTCGTACCCGTCGAGCGGTCAATGCTGCCATCCGCCTGCACCGTACCGGGAACGGTCGTGAAGTCCCACAGACCCAAGATGTCCGGCGCGGAAACCTGCAGGTTGTTATACGTCGTGTAGTCGGAAATGATAATCGGGCATTCGCCGGTACGGAAGCGTTCTTCGGCGGACGTTTCCTTGTCCAGCTTGTAATCCGTGTAGTATTCGCAGTATTTCTTGAACACGTTGATGGCGACGTCCTCATCCAGCGCGGACGCGGCGTTGTCATCGGTGTAGTAGCGGCCGCCGTTCTGGAACAAAAGCATCGCGAACACCTGCTCGGACGGCAGCATGCCGAATTCCATCTGGTTCTTGCTCAGGATGGACATGGCGACCTTCACTTCGTCCCATGTCTGCGGCACTTCCAACCCAATTTCCGCCAGAATGTCCTTGCGGTAGAACATCATCAGCCATGTCTGCGTATCCGGCAGGGCGTACGTCGCGCCGTCAAAAGAGAACGGGATGATGGCGCTCTCGTTGAATCGCTTGGCAATCTCCGGGAAGTCCTCGAACTGCGTCAAGTCCAGCACGGCGTTGCGCAGGCCATAGTTGACGGGCGTGTCGTTGCCCGTGTTCAGCACCGCGCCCGCAATGCCGTTGGTGTTCGCCACCTGAATAGCGACGTCCGGACCCTCGCCCGCCAGCGTCGCGCGCAGGAGCGTGTTCATGTCAACCAGCTGCACGTTGACGGAAATGCCCGTCGCGGGCGTGAACTTCTCGTCAATCAGCGACTTGATGACGTTCGCCTGGTCACGACCCGTGCCGATCCACAGCGTCAGCACGACGTTCTCCGTATCGCCCTCCGCCACGTTGCCGACCTTGTTGTAGTCGATGATGAAGGAGTAATACAGGCGCTCCGTTTCATGCGCAAGGCTCTCCCACCAGCTGCTGTTATCCAGCTTCGGCTGCGTGTCGGCAGCATGAATATAGAAGCGGTCTACCTGAAGCGGCTGTGCCAGCACCTGCGTAATCCAGTTGCCGCACGCGCGGACGTTGGTCTTGAAGGATGAAAGCACCTCGGTGAAACGTTCCTGATCCTCAATCAGCTCGTCCAGCTGGTCGCTCATCGTGCGCAGGACGGTCAGCTTATCGGAATCATTGCCCGCCGTCTTTTCCAGCGCGGCGATGGCGCTGTCAATGTCCGCCTGTACCGCACGCAGTTCGCCCTCCAGCTTCGGCAGGGACGCCGTCAGCTGATAGTCGCGGTACTGGTCAGGCGCGACGCCGGTGATGTAGATGACCTGACGGTAGATGTTGTTCAGCTGCTGCACGCAGTCCTGCACCTGCGCGATGATGTTTGCCATATCGCCCAGTACAACTTCCATGCGCAGGGTATGCTTGCCCGCGGTCAGGTACACGCGATAGGCATTTCCGTCCTCGTCGGAGAGCGTTTCTATCCGCCACGTCTGCGTGTAGGAGAAGGGCTGCGCGTTGAACTCCGCGAACGGCACTTCGCCGTCAATCATGATTTTGCGGTACACGTCGATGCCGCGGACGAAGTTCTGCTTGTCCACCATCGAGATTTCGTAGTAACCGTCCTGCGGCACTTCAAATGCCCACTCAATCCACTGGCCCGCGTTCTTCCAGCTGCTGCCGATGGAGTTATTGAGCAGATACCGCGCCGACATGGGGTACACAACCGCGCTGGATTGATCCTGCACGGGGTAAAGCATCTGAGAAGATGTCTTGACGGCGTTTTCTGCCTCAAAGCGCACGGACACGCCCGTCGCGTCCTGATGACCCGCCGCGTCGCCCGCCGCCTTCACATCCGCATAAGCGGCAGGGCGGGAGTGGTTGGACAGCGTAATCGACCGCAGGAGCATCGGCTCGCGCATGGACAAAAGCGTCAGCGTGTGCTGCCCCGCTTCGAGGTAGATGCTCATTTCGCCAGAAATGTAGCCGTTGGTGTCATACAGCCCGTGGGTACACCACTCCGGCTGTTCACTGGGCGAAGGCTTCAGGTCGTTGCCCTGATTATCCTTGTCCCACTTGCGGACGACGATGCCGTTCTCATCGGTGTACTCCTCGTAGGCGCCGTTGACCCACACGCGGTTGAAGTCCACCATCGCCAGCTCACTGTACGGCAGCTTGCCGTCCACAAAGAACGCGCGCTGGATGGCGCTGTTCTTGCCCGCGTAGGGGTAGTAGAGCAGCGTCAGGTCATACAGACCCGATTCCGGAACATCCACAACCCACTCGGTCAGCGACTCTTCGCCCGTCAGGACGCTCTTGCCCGCCATGCCCTCGTAGTCCTCAAAGACCCGCGGCTGGGCGGCAATGCCCGCATCCTCATAGCGCACGAACGTGTCCGCGTCCACCGTCACGGTCACGTTCGGGTACGCCGCGTCCTCGTAGCGCTGCAGATAGTCCGCATACCCCGGAATTGACGCATCAATGGAGTATGTACTCACAATCTGCTGGTAGTCTGCGTTCGTCAGCGCCGTTGCGCCGCTTGTGCTCTCCTCCGCCAGCGCGGCGCCGCAAAGCAGCAGCAATGCCAGCACCATGCTCATCAGCGACTTCTTTCCGCTCAACACCGTTCACCTTCCTCTTGATTGTTAGGGGAAACCCCAGAGGCTCTGCCTCTGGACTCCGGCAGGGGCGCTGCCCCTGCACCCTGCAAGGGAGTTCCTCCCTTGACCCTTTTTCGCGATTGAGTTGACTTCTCTTCCATTCTGTATGCGCGTGCTGCGCTTCGAGCCTTAGTCGCCCAGCGGATAATTCCGCAAATCCGGCAATTCCTTGCGCGTAATCACCGTATCGCTCTTATACGCTTTTTTGAGCATGTTCTTTTCCGTGTACTGTTCGCTGTAATTGTTAAAGCCCGCCGCTTTCAGCACGAACTCCCCTTCCCACACGCACCAGTAACTCCACATGATGTTGTCCCGCACCAGCTGCTCCGGGTCTGGAATACAGCCATTTTCCGAGAGGGTAATCAGTTTGCGCGTGTCCGTGTAGCTCAGCGCCTTGATGAACCGCGCCGCCTGCGACGTGTACACATGCTTGCCGGGGTAAATGTCCTCGCCGATGATATCCACATACTCGTCGCCCGGATACCACGCAGCATTCTGACCGTTCCAGACCCAAATCAGGTTGTTCAGCCCGTGGACGTTCGTCAGGCGGTCATACATGAGTTTGTACAGCTGCAAGTACGCATCCGCGCCGGATGCGCCCCACCAGAACCAGCCGCCGCTTGCCTCGTGCAGCGGACGCCACAGCACCGGCACATCCGCATCCTGCAGGCGCTTGAGCTGCACGGCAATCGCGTCGATATCGTCCAGCAGCATCTGGTAGCCGTCCGGGTCGCTGCCGTTCAGCGCGCGGGCAAGGTTGAATTTCGTCTTGTCGGTGTAGAACGTGCCCCACGGGTCGCTCTTGCTCTTGTCATAGCGGGCGGCAGGGCACCAGTGCCAGCACAGCGTGACGATGCCTCGCTTGCCCTTGTCGCCGTTCCAATACTCAATCGCTCGTTCGACGACGTTGGAGCTGTTGTCGCCCTTCGCCACACGCGCAGGAGAATAGGAAATCAAGTCCATGCCAAGCACCGCGGGATAATCGCCGCCCGTACCGCGCCAGACCGCCGCGTTTGTCAGCCCGAACGCCCCGTCCTGTGATTGCTGCCCGGACAGCACGGTCTTGCCGTACTGGTCGCACAGGTAGGTCATCAGGCGCTTGGCGCTGTCCGTGGCGTTAGGGTTGATGAGCGTCGGCTTGACTTCGTACACATCAGCCGGCAAGGGTGCTGCCCTGCGGATGCTGAACGAGTCGACCGCAATCCAGCCATAGCTTGCCGTGACGGACACAGTATTTTCGCCTGCCTCCAGCCACACATACGGCACAACCTCGTCCGACCAGCTGCCGCTATTGGTGATATCCCCGACGTGCTGCCCGTTGGCGTTGACCTCGTTGACTTTCGTTCCGCCGCCGATGACCGCCGTCCGCACGATGATGTCGTACAGTCCATCTTCCGGCACGGTCACGGTCACTTCCACCCCGTCGCCGGTATGCTCCAGTCCCGACACGCACGTTCCCGTCGCAGCGATTTTCGCCTTGCCCAGCAGTGTTCCGCTTTCTGCTTCGACCGTCTGCAGTACGTTTGGCGTTTCCTCCGCCCGCACCGCGTCGACCGTCCCTGTCATCAGGATGCTCGCTGCCAGCACTGACAGCGCCGTTTTCCGCAGAATTTTCCGGCATGTAGCACGCTTGTCCATTACCCGTTGCTCCCTTTTGTTAGTCTATTATTAGCTAATAGCACTTTGCTCTTTTTGATTATACTACACTTACGCGGTTTACGCAACCCCATTTTGGTTAATTTGGGCGATTTTCAACAAATTCCTTTCATTGTTTATGCGTAACCTTTGTTCTTTTCCTGTATCATTTGTTCGTTTTTCAACCATTCCGTTGCCTCAGCATGAATTTCCGCCACCGTTGTTAAGTGACTCGCGCTGATGCTCTTGCATTCTGTTAGGCTAACACGTTAGCTGTCCGCACCGAAAAAAGCGACTGCACGAATGCAATCGCTTCTTTGATACTATTTTCAAATGAGAATTCGCCTAAATTCGCAAACAAGCAGCACAGATGAATGCAGAAAATCGTATCATAATATGTCATTCTTCCGGCAGGGCCAGATGTCCGTTCGCCGGCAGCGTTCCCTGCCCCTGCATCGCATCGAACTGGCTTGACAGATAGATGATGTGCGTTACCGCGATAATCGTCGCGCGCAGCATCATTCGCTCCGGCATGTCCGCGGGGTTGAAGCGCTCCATCGTATCCGTCAGCCCGAACGTGTACTGCAGTGTCGATTCCAGCGAATCACAGAAGTAATCATATGCTTGCTGCACCGTATACATCTTTCTCTGCATTTGAAACAACCGCGTAATGTTATCCATCGACAGTGCCGACTTGGCCACGGCAATAAACAGCAGGTACGCAATCTGCTCCGCGCTGTACTGCTTGCGCACCGGATTGCTGATATACCCCTTCTTGACGTAGTTGCTCACCATCGACGTGGTAATTTCCATGCAGCCCAATGGCGCCAAATAGCGGTTCATATACTTCACTGTCTGGTCGAGATACAGCCCCACATCCGGAATTTCCCGGTAACGCGGCATTCGGAACTCGCTAATCTGCGCAATCATATTCTCATCCCCTTCCGCTTTATCATATCACAAGTTATTCAAGACGTCAAGAAAAAGTTTCAGACCTCTTGACAAGTTTCTAAAAAACTGCTAATATGCATATTGGAATCCTAATGCGGCTGATTTTCTTGATAGAGGGTATTGATGATGATGACGAAGATTGTCGCGGACTCCTCCGCGGATTTGTTGACCTTGGGCGATTTGCCCTTCGCCTCCGTCCCGCTGACGATTCATGCGGGCGACCGTGTTTTTGTGGACGATGAGCACTGCGATATTGACGGCATGATCGCCTTTCTGCGCACTTATAAGGGAAAGACGACGACTTCCTGCCCGAACACGGAATGCTGGCTGAAGGCGTTTGGCAACGCGGATACGGTGTATTGCGTCACGATTTCCAGCGCCATGTCTGGCACTTACAACGCGGCGATGCTGGCGGCGAAGGAATACATGGAGCTGCATCCGGAGCGCCGGGTGCATGTGTTTGACAGCCTGAGCGCCGGGCCGGGCTGCACACAAATGGTGGAGAAGGTGGCGGACTGCGTTCGCAAGGGCTTGTCCTTCGAGGACACAGTTGCCGCTGTGACCGCCTTCCGTGACCGTGCGAATTTGATTTTTTCGCTCGCGTCGGTGCACAATTTCGTCGCGAACGGTCGCGTAAGTGCGGCAGTAGGCGCGATTGTCGGCATTCTGGGCATCCGCGTGATTGGCAAAGCAGGCGTCAAGGGTGAATTGGTCATTGCGTCAAAGTCGCGCGGCGACCACAAGGCGATGCAGAACATGCTGAGCGCCATGATGAAACAGGGCTGGAACGGCTCGAAGGTGTACATCCACCACTGCATGAACCAGAGCGCGGCAGAAGAGCTGAAAGCGGCGCTGCTGGAGAAATTTCCGAACGTGGAGATTGAAATCGGCGTACTGCGCGGGCTTTGCTCGTACTACGCGGAAGTCGGCGGCGTGCTGGCGGCGTACGAGGGGAATCTGCGCGCGTAATTTATACTATTTTCAGATTCACCCGCGCCAAGATGCGCCGCGCATTTTCATCCGGAAATAGTATTAGCAATCAAAAACAGGGGCATGGGCGTTTTGCATCCATGCTCCTGTTTTTGCATTTACTCTTCCGTCTCTTCCTCGCTGTCCTCGTCGATTTCCGGGAAAATCGGCTGATGGCAGTTCGGGCAGAGGGTGTTCTCGTCAAAGTCAACGTCGTTGGCGTGGAAAGTCAGCTCAGCGCCGCAGTTCGGGCAGGCGTAGGCAATCAGGTCGTCGTCGGGATTTTCCTCCTCGGCGGCGTCATCCTCGTCGTCTGTGTCGTCCGCGCAGTCCTCGCAGTCGCATTCGTCCGCGTCATCGGCATCTTCGTCGTCCTCTTCCTCGTCGCTGAAGAGCGTTTCCGTCAGGTCGGACAAATCATCGTCGATGGACTCAACATAGTCCTGCAGCTCCCTGTGCGCCTCGTCCATGCGCTGCATTTCCTCCGCCATGTCGCCCATCGCGCCGAGGATTTCCAGCAGCAGCTTGTTGCTGTCCTTCTCCATGTTGAGCTTCATGCCCGCCGCAAGGCCCTTCAGGTAGCTCACTTTGTCCGTCAGTTTGCTCATGTCCAACCCTCCTAATGATGGTTTTGTTTGTATCACAATCGGCTCGGAGGAAGTCTGTCCACCGAGCCGGTTTGAACTTATAGTCAGATAATTACGCGCGCTCCATGTACTCGCCGGTGCGGGTGTCAATACGGATCTTGTCGCCCGTGTTGACGAACAGCGGCACCTGCAGGGAGTAGCCGGTTTCCAGCGTCGCGGGTTTGTAGGTGTTGGAAGCCGTATCGCCCTTGAAGCCGGGTTCGGTGTCGGTCACTTCCAGCACAACGAAGTTCGGCGCTTCCACGGAGAAGGGCTGACCCTTGAAGAAGCGGACGGTCACATTCGTGCCTTCCTTGACATAGGGGATGGCGTCCTCCACCTTGTCCAAAGACATCGGGATCTGGTCGTAGGTTTCCACGTCCATGAAGTAGTACAGCTCGCCGTCATTGTAGACGTACTGCATTTCCTTCGTCTCGATGATGGCCTTGGGCATCTTGTCGGTGGGGTTGAAGGAGCGCTCAACCACCGCGCCGGTCATCACGTTCTTAATCTTGGTGCGGACAAAAGCCGCGCCCTTGCCGGGCTTGACGTGCTGGAAGTCAACGATGGTCCAGACGCCGCCGTCCCATTCCACGGTAATGCCCTTTTTGAAATCGCCAGCAGTAATCATGAATCAATTCCTCCAATTGTTTCGGTGTCTGTGGGTTCTCTATTTCCAAATCCGCGGCACGGATTCAGTCAAAACACACCTGCCATTTTCAGCAAACGGCAAAGTAGGCTCATGCGCGTGCATAGCCATCTTCATTGTATCACAAATTTGTGCGGATGAAAAGCCTTTTTTGCGCCCGAAGCGAAAGAAATGCGGATTTTTTCATCCACCGAATAGAATTCTTCTGCCGATAGCCCCCGCCCGCGCGATTCAGCAGGAATTTCCGTCTTCCGCGTCGAATCCTTTCGGCAATTCAGCGACTAATAGAAGGGGGATTTTCCCGCATGACGCTCTTTTTGACCAGCAGTCCCTGCGACAATAACGTTCCCGAAGGGCTTGACCTTCCCTGTATTTTCGACGCGCGCAACGGCTTTGTCGAGAACCTCCGCGCCAGCGTTGAGCCGGGCGCGCAGCTGCTCATTATCGCCAGCGACCCGGACGCTTTCGCGGGCAATGACGAAATGGCGGCGACGTTTGAGGGCTGTTTCGCGGCAGCGGAAATCGAACTGGAGGATGTGTGCGTGCTGGACAGCCGGAACGCCGATGATGCGGCGGAGCTTGTCGCACAAAGCGGCGTAATCCTGCTCTCCGGCGGGCATGTACCGACCGAAAACGCCTTTTTCGCGTCGATGGACTTGCGTAACCTGCTGGCGGATTTTGACGGCGTCATCATCGGCATCAGCGCGGGCAGTATGAACTGCGCCGACACCGTGTATGCCCAGCCGGAAGAACCCGGCGAAGCGGTTGACCCGGATTATCAGCGTTTCATCCCCGGCTTGGGGCTGACGACGCGGAACATCCTGCCGCACTACAATCAGGTGAAAGACAACGTGCTGGACGGCTTGCGGCTCTTTGAGGACATCACCGCCGCTGACAGCGTTGGGCATACGTTCTATATTCTGCCTGACGGCAGCTATATCCTTGCGCGGGACGACGAAGAAATGCTGTGCGGCGAAGCGTGGCTGATGCACAACGGCGTGCTGGAAAAGCTGACGGAAGACGGCGAAGAATTAGCATTATAAATAGGAAGCATTGCGGCGCACCGCTCCGAACAGGAGGATGCGCCGTTTGCGTTTATTCCATTTTTTCGCGGATTAAACCGTTCCCATACGCTTCCGTCAGCGCCTCCAAATCGTCGATTTCCGTGCGCTTGCGCTGCCCCTCGTCCGTGTCGCCAATCAGAATCCGGCGCGGCGCGGTGTAGATGCGTTCGCTTGATGATTCAATGTCCTCATCCTCGTGAATCGCCTTTTCGATGCTCTCGAACGGCTGATGCGTCCGCAGCGTCATGCCGTGGCTGTTGTAGACCAGCGTGTAGCCCGCAATGCCTGTCTTCTGGTGATACGCGCTGCAAAATCCGCCGTCGATGACAATCAGTTTGCCGCCGCCCTTGACCGGTTTCTCGCCTTCAATCGCCCGAACCGGTACATGCCCATTGACGATGTGGCTGTTCGGCGCAGTCAGCCCAAATTCCGCCAGAATGCGCTCGACATTCGCCGGGTCGTTAATCAGCCGGTAATACGGATTTTTGATTTCCGCATGTGTCGCCGGATCAGCGATATACAGCCGCTCGAAGGTCGTCATGGCGCTCCGCCCGTAGATAGGCGACACCGCGCCACACCACAGATACCACAGGAAATCCTGCCCGACCTGCCGCTGCCAGCTGCCCTCCGGCGCAAAGTACCCCATGCGCGCACAGCGGTCACAGCAGTCGAACCACCGCTTGCCGCTGTACTCCGCGTCCCAGAAGCGCACAACAGTGAACTGCCCGTCTTCATCCATCGGCACAGCGCCGTGGTAGAGCAGATTGCCGTTCACGCAGCTATACACCGAGCCTTGTGAAAAGAGAAATTCGACGTGCTTTTGCAGCTTTTCGCTGCCCTTAAAATCGCGTACAAGCCGGGCGATAATGTCTTCCTCGCGCGGCAGCAGGCGCTCCGGCGCAGTCGGGTCAACGGTCGGGAAATCGCAGTCCAGCAGCGGATATACCTTGCCCCCGCAGCGCACCGTTCCGGCGTCATAGTCGATTTGGCGCAGATAGTCGCGCCCCTGCATCTCAAAATCGGGGTTGCGGGCAATCACCTCCGCTTCGAGTTTCAGCATCAGCACCGTGACCGCCTTATGCATCCGGGCGACGCGCGCGAGGTTCGCCGGGCGGACGTCGGTCGCGTTCGGGTCGGCGTGCGGCATCCAGCGGGTCAGGTCACTCTGGGCGTAGTATTCCTCCGCGTAATGCTCCAGACAGCGCAGCGGAATGCCGTAGCCGCGCTCCAGCGTATCCACATTGTTGTACGCCAGCGTCGTTTTCAGCACCGTCAGGATGCACAGCGGGCTGCCCGCCGCCGCGCCCATCCACACCACATCGTGATTTCCCCACTGGAAGTCCACATCGTGGTACTGGTACAGGCGTTCAAGAATCATATCCGGACGTGGGCCGCGGTCGAACAGGTCGCCCACAATGTGCAGCCGGTCAACCGCCAGACGCTTCACCACCTCGCACAGGGCGATGATGTACTGATCCGCCAGCCCATAGCGCAGCATACTCGCAATGATTTCGCCATAATACTGTTCCTTGTCGTGATCCTCGAAGTGCGCGTGGAGCAGCTCGTCGAGAATGTGGCCGCACTCCTTGGGCATCACGGCGCGCACGTGCCGCCGCGTGTGCTTGCTGGACACCAGCCGGCAGAGGTCAATCAGCTGCAGCAGCACCCGCTGATACCAGCCGTCGAGGTCGTTTTGACGCGCTTTCAATTCCGGCAGCTTCTCCCGCGGATAGTAGATAAGGGTTGCCAAATCCGCGCGCTCCTCCGGCGGGGTCGTATCGCCCAGCAGGCGGTCGATTTTCTCCCGGATGACCCCCGACGCGCTGTTGAGAATATGGATGAAGGCTTCATGCTCGCCGTGCAGGTCGCTCATAAAATGCTCTGTGCCCTTGGGCAAACGGAGCAGCGCCTCCAAGCGGATGATTTCGCTGTACGCGGACAAGGCAGTAGGATATTTTTCCGCCAGCAGGGTCAGGTGGCGCAGCCGTTCGGGGGTGTATTCACGCATAGGATACTCCTTCTTTGTTGTGAGCAGCATTGCTGGTTCTACATACTATTTCCAGACAAAAATGTGCTGAGATGCGAAGCGAATTTCTCATTCTGGCTAACGTGAATAAAACGCAGTGCTGCGCTCGCACGCCAGAAGAGAAACAGCGCGGGCGAATCCGGAAATAGCATCAATCGCTTGATTGATTGCGCGAGGTTGCCGTCCGTGACGGGCAGCTTTTTCAGCACGATAATGGGAGGCTGGACATCTGACAAAATAGTAGCACAACTCGGTCGGATTTGCAAGTCAGCCGCCACGAAATCATCGGTAATCGAGTAGGAGGGGGTGGTTAACCCCCGTCCTCTCACCGCACCGTGCGTACCGTTCGGTACACGGCGCGTCCAATACAAGCAGTCTGAATCGACTCATACGCCGGAGAGAGTTCAAAGAATCCCGCGCGTGTGAGTCTTTCGTTTGTTATGCCTCTTGTCACGGCTCCTGTGTTCGCCGTAAACCAATATTCTCTGCGGCTGTTGGCGGCCATATATGCGTAGTATTCCGGCACACCGAGCTTCATGAGGTTCTTGAGTTTGGTCTTCGGTTTCTTCCATTGCTTCCAGATGTATGCACGGATTCGGTGCCGCAGCCATTCGTCCCATTCCCGCATTTTCGTCTTTAGGGACGCTATCCCGTAGTAGTTCAGCCATCCTGTCATGTAGACCTTTATTTCCTGCATGACCTTTCGGACGTTGACTCCGCGGTTTCGCTTCGTGATTGCGCGCAGCCTGTTCTTCGCTTTCAGCAGGGCTTTGGGATGGGCACGAATGAACAGTCCATCCTTTCCTTTGCCGTATGCGAAGCCCAGAAACTTGAAGTTCTTCGTCGCATTCACCCTGGCGATATGGCTTTTGTCCCGGTTCACCCTCAGTTTCAGCTTCCCTTCCAGATAGCGGATGCTGCTTTCCAGCAGCCTTTCCGCCGCTCTCTGACTTTTGCACAGTAATACGATGTCGTCCGCATACCGAATCACCGACACGCCGCGCCTTTCGTATTCACAGTCAAATTCGTTCAGGTACACATTCGCCAATAAAGGTGACAGTGGGCCACCCTGCGGGCTTCCTTCCGTCGTGGCAATCTTTACGCCGTTTTCCATCACTCCGCTTTTCAGGAATTTCTTAATCAGCTGAATGACCCGTTCATCTTTTATGGTTTCCCGCAGAAGGTTCAGCAGCTTTTCATGGTTCAGCGTATCAAAGTACTTGCTCAAATCGAGCTGTACTGCCCATTCATACCCTTCATCCGCATATCCCCGAATCTTGAAGATGGCATCCTGCGCACTTCTTCCTGGCCGATAGCCATAGCTCCCTTCCGAAAACTTCGGTTCATACTGTGGCATGAGCTGCTGAGCGATTGCCTGTTGCACAATCCGGTCTTTGACCGTGGGAATCCCCAGCTTGCGCACTCCTCCATCCGGCTTCGGAATCTCCTTCCGTCTCACCGCCGTTGGCTTGTACTTTCCCCTTCGGATTGCTTCGGTCATTTCTTTGCCGTGTTCCTTGAGCCATGGAAGCGCTTCTTCTACGGTCATCCCGTCCACTCCCGGCGCTCCCTTGTTTGCCTTTACCCGCTTGTAAGCCCTGTTCATGTTATCTCTATACAGAATTGCTTCAAGCAGTTTCTGGCTTCTGCCTGCCGTTTCTTCGTTCCCCGGCTGAACGGCACTCTGCGCTCCCGCATACCCTTCGCATTCCGTGCTGTCTCTTTGCGGGCAGCTTCTGACGTTTTCTGCCTTCTTCATGCCGTCCTCCTTCCCTCGATTACTCCGGCTTGTATTGGTTCCGCCCTTCCCTTGAATTTTTCCCCCAAGGTACTATGGCTTCGGCTGACTTCTACGCGTTCAGCGCAGCCTTGCAGCTGCGGTTACGCATTTCGGCGCGTTCCGCGCAGACCTCCCCGGATACCACACGTTTCTTTTCCTCCATCTACCTGCCGCATTTACCACATGCGATTCCGTGTAGCTATTGGGCTTCGACTTGTTGGGCAGCCTTACCCTCGCATATAGCCTTCTATGCGGTTTCTGTTCGTCAGGCCAGAGGTTTGCCCGTGGTTAGTCTGTTCCCACATCCGGCTTCCTTCAGATTCCGCCTCACGACGGACACCCTTGCCTTCGGCTTTCTCCTTCCCGCTACCGGGCGGATTCGGGTCTTTCACCCTTTAGAAACGTGCGCCGCCGGGCGCACTCAAAAAGACTGCCCGCTCCGCGCAGACAGTCTTCCTTCTATTCGCCATCAGTTCCCTATCAGTAATGGCACTCCGCCATCTGAATCCTCACATACATCAGCACATTCGCCAGAAACTCGCAGCTCGTCGGGCGCGGCTCGTGCGGCGCGGGACTCCGCCCCATCAACGCGCAGTACACAGGTATGTTCTGCTCCTGCCACGTCTGGTTGACCGCCGTGCGAATCGCCTGATCCACCCCGATGGGCGTGGTGTTGCACTGCTTCGCGACTACCGGGTACACCTCGCCCGTCACCAGTCGCGTCTCAAACGGGCGATTCACCAGCAGCAGCAGCGTTTCCACCAGATAGTTGAACCCCGACAGCCGCGCTGGAACACCCAGACACCGCAGCAGGCTGGCGATATACCACCGCATCGGCGTACCCGGCCTCGGCACAGGCAGCGGCGGCAGTTGATTTTCGGGCGGGCGAGGGGCAAGCTGAGCGTTGGTGGACATCTGGACGAGCGGAATCGCCTGCTGTAGGGGAAAGCCCTGTAAATCAGAAGCCACGATGTAGTACGTCGGCGCGACGTTCACGGGCACGCTTGCCTCACTGCGGCTCTTCACGATTCGGTAGGGTTTGGTATCAAAAGCAGGGTATTTCGCATCATCCACAGGAAAAACCTCCTTAGCAAAGCGTCAGTGTCAGAAAATGGTTATTATAATCAATACACGATACCCTTCACGCATACCATGATTGAAAAACGGCCTTCCAGCGCTGCATCCTGACGCCTAAACTGCACCACTGGAAGTTCTCGTATGCCTATTTTAGCACATTTTGCAGGAAAAGAAAAGTAGCATGTGTTATCTTTCGACACATTCCGCGCAAAAATACAGAGAAAACACAAAAGAAGTTGCAATTTACAAAACATTACATAGGCAATCGTGTATTTCAGGGGGATATTACATGCCGGGTGAATTACAGGTGGAATCAGCGCATCAAAAAGCAGACTTTTTCTTCGGGTTTCCGCACTTCCGTCGCCCGCCCATCGGAATTTCCACGCCTTCCGTCGTGGGGTGAAGGCGTATTATAGCGCGAAGATTTTTCAAAAGAAAGCGGCTCTGCCGACTTTTCTTTCCGAAAATCAGCAGAGCCGCCGAGATATGCAATTGATGCATTTTTCCTTTATTCCGCCAGCTGTACAATCGCGCCAAGCAGCCCCGGCCCGGTGTGAATCGCCAGTGCGGGACTGACCGGGCTGATGAAGCTCGATACCACGTCGAGCCGTTCCATCAGGCGGTCGCGGAGTTTCACGGCATCGTCATATGCCGCGCCATGCACCACCGCCAGACGCACCTTGTGACCCTGATAGCGGCGGATGATCTCGTCCATCATCGCCGTCAGCGCGTTGGAGAAGCCGCGTGCCTTGCACAACGTGTTGTAAACACCTTCGTCGTTCACATAGATAACCGGCTTGATTTGCAGCAGCGAGCCGATTGCGCCCTCAACGCGCCCGATGCGCCCGCCCTTGCGCAGGAATTCGAGCGTTCGGATGACGAATGCGCCCAGCTGATGTTCGCGGCGTTTTTCCAGCAGCGCGATGGTATCCTCCACCGACATGCCGTTTTGCAACGATTCCGCCGCTTCCAGCACCAGCAGCCCCAGACCGCAGGAGAGCGTTTTGGAGTCGAAAACATGAATTTTCATGTCCTCAAAATCCTCCGCAAGCAGGGAGACCATGTTGAACGTTCCGGACAGGCTGCCGCTGATGGACAGGTGCAGGATGCTCGTTGCGCCCTCGTCGTGCAGGGTGCGGTAGAGGTTGCTGACATCCTCCGGCAGCGGCAGGGATGTTTTCGGCACTTCCCGCTGAAGCAAATCATAAAGCTGCTCCTGCGTGATTTCGAGCCGGTCGCGGAACTCCCCCTGACTGGTCGCTACACGCAGCGCAACGGTGCGAATATCATATTGACTGAGCTGTTCATCCGACAGATCGCAGGACGTATCCGTCACCAATGCAACCCGTTCGTTTCCAATCTGGAACACGGAATATCAGCCTCCTTCCGTCTGCCGTTATTATACCACAGCTTTGCGCTTTCATCAAGCGAAGCAATCTTGTTTTTCAATTCGGTAACACTTTATCGTTGCAGGGAGAATCGCCAATTTTGAGGCTTCAAGCAAAGCGGCTTACGCTTCCTCAATCGTGCAGCCGCCGATGAACTCACGCAGCAGGCTCAGCGGGGGGATTTCCGCCAGCACGCCCTCGTCAATATCCGGGAAGTAGTTCAGCGTCTTAATCAGCCGGCGCGCAGCCAGATAGTTCTCATTCTCCGGCGGAATCGCCTTCAAGAGGTCGTAGGCATAGTGGCGCAGGACGGGCAGCTCGTAGTGCAGGGCGGTGTTGAACATGCGGTCGGCATTCTCCTGATAGGGGAAAATCCACGTTTCTTCGCCGTGGCGGACACTGGGCCACATCGAAAGCGTGTTGTTCGGCGGCGTCGCGCGGAACTGCATGTCGCGCACGATGCGGCGCAGCAGACGGACATCCGTCGTGCGGATGCGGTTGTGGTCGTCAAGGTTCAAGCATGTCAGGGCGCTGACGAACACGCGGTAGATGGCTTCCGTGTGCAGCCCCTCGGACAGCGCCGGATTCAGCCCGTGGATGCCCTCGATAACCATCACTTGCCCTTCCCGCAGGCGAACTGGCGTGCCGCCCGGATTGCGCTTGCCGAGTTTGAAGGAGAACGTTGGCAGCAAAACTTCGCGTCCATCCAGCAGTTCCGCCAAATGCTGGCGGAAGAGCGGCACATCCAGCGTGCTGATGGCTTCGAGGTCGAGCGTGCCGTCCTCTTGCAGCGGGATGCTGTCGCGGTCAAGGTAGTAGTTATCCAGCGAAATCACCAGCGGCTGAAGTCCGATGACGTTCAGGTGGAGTGCCAATCGCTGGGCGAACGTCGTCTTGCCGGACGAAGATGGCCCGGCAACCAGCACGATTTTCTTGTGCTGGATGGCAATATCCGCCGCAATGTCGGCAATCGCCTTGTCGTGCAGCGCTTCATTCAGGCGGATGAAGTGGCGGAAGCGGTGTCCCTCCATCATCTCCGCGACATCGGCGGCGTTGTTGACGCCCAGCAGCGCGCACCACCTCGTCGATTGGTCAAACACTGCCAGATGCCCCGCGCGATGCACATACGGCGCAGCTTTCTCTGGGTGATTGGCTGCCGGCAGACGCAGGACGATGCCGCGGTCGGGCAGCCAAGTGAGTTCAAAGACCTGCGTCATGCCCGTGCGCGTCGCCATTGCGCCGTAGAAATATTCCCACATACCGTCCAGCCCATACATATGGAAGAACGGCGTTGTTCGGCGGGAGAGCAGCGCGACTTTATCCGCCTGTCCCTGCGCGTCGAAGTAGGCAATGGCGTCGTCGAGCGTCCATTCTTTCTTCTCAAATGGCAGATTCTGCGCCGCGAGAGCGTGCATCTGCCGGGCGATGGTGCGCGTCTCCTCCTCCGTGATGGCGTGACCGGGCATTCGCAGCAGCACGCCCCCGCTGACGCTATACTCAATGCGGACGCGCTGACCGGGCAGGACGCGGTTCGTCGCCGCAAGCAGAAGGAAGCGCACCGAGCGCTCATAGATGCGCCGACCTTCCTCCGTGTGCATGGTGAGCAGGTGGAGCAGCCCCGGCTGGGTGACGGGTGCGTTCATTTCCAGCACACGTCCGCCCTGCTGGACTGCCAGCACTCCTTCGCGGCTGACGCCGAGCTTTATCAGGCACTGTTCAACGGTCATGCCCTGTTCGAGTTCCATTTTCTTATCTTCACAAGCAATCAACATTCTTTGATTCACCTCGTTTCGCCAGAGGCGCTGCCTCTGGACTCCGCCAAAGGGTCTTCGACCCTCTGGACTCCCTTTCGCGCGATTGAGTTGCGCGCATTTTCATACTGCTTTCGCGTGTTGTGCAGGGGTTTCGCCTCCGCAGAGGCGATTCCCTCTGCAACAACAAAATCAATTAGCATGGGGGAAATGCCCCCGCAAGGGGTGCTGGGGAGCGCCAGCATCACCGCGAATAAATCCCCGTGAGGATTTCCCGAATGTACGCCTCCCGGTGCGGGAGGTGCGCATCCCTGCGTGCAACCTCTGCCGCGGCTTCATTATCATATGGCACAGAAATCACCGACATCAGCAGAACGCCCGGTTCATGCGAGCCGAAATCGCCCTCGACAATCACCGCGTGGGCTTTCGGGACACCCATGCTGTTGCCGACGCTGCCCGTGTTGACGATGTAGCCCACATCCAGCGTCCGCAGGAACGGACGGTGACTGTCGGCAAAAACTACGCCGCCGTAAACTTTGCCATTCGCTGTGAAAGGCTGTGCCAGAACGCTCTTGTCGTGCTGCACAAGCATCAAGTCCGTCACAGGGCGGCCGTGGAAAAAGCGAAAATGCGTGCCGCTAATCCACTCATCCATGTCCAGCGGAAGCGTGTTCAGCCAGTTCATGCGCTCTTCGCCCAGCTGATCCCAGAAATAGTTATCCGCGGCGAAGCGCTTGCCGCCGATGCCATAATCCCAGTTGCCGCCGACGAAGCGGGTGCAGTTTGCCCGCACCCAGTCGCATGTCTCGCGCGACTGCGGCCCTTTGCCCACCGCGTCGCCCAGAAACCAGATTTCATCAACGTGATAATCCTTCAGCGCCTTTTCCATTGCCAGCGTCGCCGTCAAGTTGCCGTGCAGGTCGCCCAACATTGCAATTTTCTTCATGCGCGGCCTCCTGCCTTAGTCCGGATAAACCATGGCCGCTTCAGAACAACGGGACAGCACGCCGCAGTACGCCGCGGCTTCCTGCTTTGCGCCGGTCAAATCATGCTCCAGATAATTCCCGCACTCGATTTTCTTCGCGCCGGGAATTTCGCCCTCAAAATCCGCCGCGAAACGAAATGCGTCGCGCACAAGCTGCAAAGCGTCCGCCTTGCTCATGCTGTCGCGGAGGATGAGGTAGAACCCCGTCCGGCAGCCCATCGGGCCGAAATACACCACCTGCTCCGATGCGGTAGAAGAGCGCACGAACGTCGCAATCAGGTGTTCGAGCGTATGCAGGGCGGGCTGCGCCACATAATCCCCCTGATTGGGGAATTTCAGCCGAAGATCGTAGGTCACGCAGTCGCCGTCGATGCGGGAAACGTACATGCCGGGCGTCAGCGTGTCATGATTGATGGTGAAGGACGCGATTTTTTTCAGCATAGGGAAATCCTCCTTTGCGCATATCTCTTATATTATAACACACTTGACGGCACGGGGCAAGTATTGACTTGCGAGCGATTGCGGGGTATGATAGGGGCATCAAAAGTGCAGGAGGGGATATAAATGTCGATTCTTGTCACAGGCTTTGAACCGTTCGGCGGCAGCAGCCGCAATGCCTCATGGGAGGCAGTTTCGCTTTTGCCGGAGACGATTGCGGGGCACGCCGTATACCGGATGCGGTTGCCGGTCTGCTACGGTCAGGCGGGCGATTTGCTGGTGGAGATGATGCGGCGGATTCGCCCGGCCGTCACGCTCTGCTGCGGCGTTGCGGGCGGACGCAAGGCCATCACGCCGGAGCTGATTGCGGTAAACTACCGCCGCGCCGCGATTGCCGACAATGCGGATGTGCTGTACGCCGGCGAAAAGATTGACCCGAAGCGTCCCGATGCGCACATGACGCGCCTGAACGTCCTGCGCATGGTGGACGCCATGAAGTCCGCCGGGCTTCCTGCTGATTTGAGCCTGACCGCTGGGGCGTATGTGTGCAACGACCTGTATTTTGCGCTGCTTGACCGCGGGCTGACTGTCGGCGGCGAGGGCGTATTCGTGCATGTTCCGACGGAGGATGTCGTTTCCGCCGTGGATGCGGCGAAGGGGCTGGAGATTTGTCTGCAAACAGCGCTGGAGGGGTAATGCAGCCTTGTTTTTCCTCCATAGATTGCGTTTTTGTTGCAGGGGGATTTCGCCTCTGCGGAGGCGACAAAGGGGCAATGAAAACAGACGAAATCTGCGGTCGCCCCCTTGACCCCTTCGCTTTCGCCTCCCAAGTTACAATATGGTAATGTTTATTTGGGAGGAACAAAGGTACACTAACTAAATACCTTTCGGCAAAGCTTAATAAGCAGGAGTGCGCACCGAAGGTTTCCAAAGGGCGATCGGAAAGCCCTTTGGTCGCGCCCGCAGGCGCGAAATCCCTGCGACAAAAGTCTATTCTATGCAAAGACAGCATAACCACAATTACAAAAATCACCCGTGCATCGGCTTTTCTGCCCCCCGCACGGGTGATTTGTTTATTGCAATTGCGCGAAATAGGCCCGGCAGTCATCCGCATCGTGCGCAATCTGCGCACGCAGTGTCTCGATGCTGTCGAACTTCTGCTCCGGGCGCATGAATTTCAGGAACGTCAGCCGGACGTTCCGCCCGTACAGCGAGAGGAACTCATCCAGCACATGCGCTTCCACCGTGACGTGCCCCTCCGGCAGCGTTGGATGCCGCCCGACGTTCACCACCGCCGGGAAAATGCCGCCGCTCGTCTCCAGATAACAGGCATACACGCCGAACGCGGGCAGCGCCTTGTGCGGCGGAATGGTGATGTTCGCCGTCGGGAAGCCAATGGTGCGCCCGACCTGCTTGCCCTCTTCAACGCGCCCCGCAATGCTGTAGCCGCGGCCGAGCAGGTTGTTGACCTCGTGCATATCGCCCTGCGCAAGCAAGCGGCGGATGCGCGTGGAAGATACCGTTTCGCCGTCAATCACCACTTCCGGCACAATCACCGTGCGGAAACCGTGCTTCTTGCCGTACTCCTTGAGCATCTGTCCATTGCCTTTGCCGCCCGCGCCGAAGGTAAAATTGAAACCGCACACAATCACAACCGGTGCGTACACCTCCACCAGTTCCGCCATAAAGTCCTCCGGCGACTGATTGGCGCGCGCCCGTGTAAACGTCGTCACGCACAGCCCGTCCACGCCGAAGGACTGCATGACCGCTGCTTTTTCCGGCAGCGTCGTCAGCATCACCGGTTCTTTCTCCGGCGCAAGCACATGCAGCGGGTGCGGCTGGAAGGTGCAGACCGCCAGTGGATACACCATCTCCTGCGCCAGCTCGTCTCCGCGCATCAGCAGCGCCTGATGGCCGCGGTGCACGCCGTCAAACATCCCCAGCACCAGCACGCAGGGGTTCAGGCGCTTCGGGTCACGGATGATTCGCATTGTTCTCCTCCTTCTCCGGCGGGAGCAGGCATTTCCAGACGAGGAATTCCCCTTCCCGCGCCGCCATCCCCCAGAATTCGTCCCGCAGATACACGCGTGTGACCTGCCCTTCCGGCAGCGCCAATACGCCGGGCAGCTTCTTCGCGGGCAGCTTCACACCGTTGCACACCTGCTTGCGCAGCCATTCCGGCGCATCCGCACGCGGCATGTGCTGGATGCCGTAATCCAGCGGCAGCAGGTGACTTTGCAGCGTCCCCTGCGCCTGATACGCTGCTGCTTCCTCCATCGTCATCGCGCTGTCCAGCGTGAACACGCCGCTCTGCGCGCGCAGCAGGAAGCGCATATGCGCCGGGCAGCCCGTCAGCTTCCCCAAATCGTCGCAGATAGAGCGGATATACGTCCCGCGCCCGCAGCGAATCGTCATGCGAACGCCGTGGTCGGGCGTTTCCTCGTGCAATTCGATGGATTCCACATGCACGATACGCACGGGGGCTTCGACATCCTCGCCATCGCGGGCCCGTTCGTAGAGGGGCTTGCCGTCCTGCTTGATGGCGCTGAAGATACTGGGGCGCTGCTCAATATCGCCGACAAGGTGCTCCGCCGCTTCCTGCACGGCGGAAAAATCAGGGTAATTCTCCCCCGTCGCGGTGATTTTGCCTGTCGCGTCCTGTGTATCCGTCGCTGCGCCGAATGCACACTCCGCCACATACGTTTTTTCCTTATCCACCAGATAGTCAAACAGCCGCGCCGCCCGCCCAATCATGATGGGCAGCACGCCCGCCGCTTCGGGGTCAAGCGTCCCGGCATGACCGACGCGCTTTTCGCCCGTCATGCGGCGGACATACCCCACGACGGCGGCACTGGTCATTCCCGGCGGTTTGAGGATATTCAGAAAGCCATTCATGCTTCGGGTTCTTCCTCGTTGGCCGCCGCTTCCGGCTGATTTTCGCTCTGGTTCTTCTGCGCCTGCGCCAGCACCTGCGCGATATGCACGCCATAAGCGATATTCTGGTCACTGACGAACTGGATTTCCGGCGCATAACGGATGACCATCTGCTTGCCAAGCTCGTGGCGGACAAAGCCCGCCGCGCTCCTCAGCGCCTTCATCAGCGGCTCGCGCTTATCGTCCTCCAGCACGGAGACGTAGATTTTAGCATAGCGAAGGTCGCGGGTGACTTCGGCGCGGGTGATGGAGAATGTGCCGGTCACGCGGGGGTCGCTGACCTCGTCGCGGATGATGCGGTCCACCTCGCGGCGGACTTCCTCGGAAATGCGTTCAATACGCTGATAGCTCATGATTTCCTCCTAAAGGTAGGGATAGGGAAAAGAAAAACTTTCGGAAAAGACTTGTTGATTTAGCGCGCTCAAGCCGCTCTGCCGGTCAATGGGTGTCGAGAGGGGCTTTGCCCCTTCGCAGGGTCAAGGGACAGCGTCCCTTGTGGGGTTTGGGGCAACGCCCCAACTGTTCCGCGTCCGACCAATTCCAAGGAAGCCGCCAACAAAGGCGCAGGCAGCGAAGCGTCCCTGCCAGTAACTTTGCGCTTCCTCAGAAGCGCCCCCAAGCTGCTCTTTTCAACGTTTATGCTGTGTCGCGCAGATGGCGCGACCGAACTGCTTGTCTTTCAGACATGGCTGCTTGTTTCCGCAAGCAGGGATTTCGCGCCTGCGGGCGCGAGTCGGGGACTTTGCGGTCGCCCCCGACACCCCTTCGCAGCGCTCACCCATGCGGCTTGACTTTTATCGCAACATTAGTTTGCGCATCTGCCGACGCAATCATGCCCTGCCGCAATGGATTTGCGGATGTTTGAAAAAAGGGGCAGGGAAAGCCAAATGGAACTGACTTTGCCCTGCCTCCTGCGTTGCGCAAGGGGAATTAAGGATTCCTTAGCGCGGGATTTCCTCCATGATGAAGCACTCGACGACATCGCCTTCCTTGATGTCGTTGTGCCCTTCCAGACTCATGCCGCACTCGAAGCCAGCCGCCATTTCCTTGACGTCTTCCTTGTAGTGCTTCAGGCTGCTCAGTTTGCCCTCGAACACGACAACATTGTCGCGCAGCAGGCGAACCTGCGCATTGCGCTGCACCTTGCCGTCGGTCACGTAGCAGCCGGCGATAACGCCCGCGCCCGTAATCTTGAACACATTGCGCACCTCGGCATGACCCAGCAGCACCTCGCGGTACTCCGGCGCAAGCAGACCCTTCATGGCCAGCTCCATGTCCTCAATCGCCTTGTAGATGACGGTGTACAGGCGCACATCCACCTTTTCGCGCTCCGCCGCTTCCCGCGCGGACGCATCCGGGCGGATGTTGAAGCCGATGATGATGGCGTTGAACGCGCTGGCAAGGTTCACATCGTCCTTGGTGATGGCGCCCGCTGCGCTGTGCAGCACATGCACCTTCACTTCGTCGCTGCTCAGCTTCTCCATTGCCTGCTTGACAGCTTCGACAGAGCCTTGCACGTCCGCCTTGATAATCAGGTTCAATGTCGTCTGCTTGCCGGATTCCATGTTCGAGAACATGTTCTCCAAGCTAACCTTCGCCATCGTCGCCTCGCGGGATGCCTTGACCTTCGCCTTGCGTTCCTCCGCGACCTGACGGGACAGACGGTCGTCTCCGACAGCCTGCATCTCGTCGCCCGCAGACGGCACTTCATCGAAGCCCATGATTTCCACAGGCGTGGACGGACCGGCTTCCTTGACCTTCTCACCGCGGTCGTTAATCAGCGCACGGACACGGCCGCTCGCCAGACCCGCAATGATGTTGTCGCCCACATGCAGCGTACCGTTCTGCATCAGCACAGTCGCCAGCGGGCCGCGCGCCTTGTCCAGCTTCGCCTCGATGATAACGCCGCGACCCAGACGGTTCGGGTTTGCGCGCAGCTCCATCGTGTCCGCCTGCAGCAGAATCATTTCGAGCAGTTCATCGACGCCCTCGCCAGTCTTGGCGGAAACGGGGCACATAATCGTGTCGCCGCCCCAGTCCTCGCAGACGATGCCGTACTTCGTCAGGTCGGTCTTGACGCGCTCCGGATCGGCTTCAGGCTTATCCATCTTGTTAATCGCCACGATAATCGGCACATTCGCCGCCTTCGCGTGGTTGATGGCTTCAATGGTCTGCGGCATGACCGAGTCATCCGCTGCGACAACCAGAATCGCAATATCCGTCGCCTGTGCGCCGCGGGCACGCATCGCCGTGAAGGCTTCGTGACCGGGGGTATCGAGGAACGTGATATCGCGGCCGTTCATCTTGACCGTGTATGCGCCGATATGCTGGGTGATGCCGCCCGCTTCGCCCGCCGTGACGCGGCTATTGCGGATGTAGTCCAGCAGGGACGTCTTGCCGTGGTCGACGTGACCCATGATGGTCACGACCGGCGGACGCGGCTGGAGGTTCTCCTCGCTGTCGTCGAAGTTCTCGGCAGTCAGCTGATCCTCCGCGGTCACTTCCGGCTTCTTTTCCAGCGTGATGTCAAAATCCGCGCAGACAAGCGACGCGGTATCGAAGTCAATCTCGCTGTTGATGGTCGCCATGTTGCCCAGCAGGAAGAGCTTCTTGATAATCTCCGCGCTGGTCTTGCCGATCTTTTCGCACAGGTCGCGCACGACAATCGTGTCGCCGCTCATGTAGGCGTGTTCGATCTTAATCGGCGCCATCATCTGCTGTGCAGACGGCTTTTTCATGCGGCTGCGCTTGCCGCCGCGCACCACGTCGTCATCATATCCGCTGTAACCCGCATCGCGGCTGAGCTGCTTGCGGTTGCGCGCCACATGCTCCGGGTCATGCTGACGGACGTAGTTCTTCTTGTTCGGGTCGTAGTTGGAGACGCGCTCCTTGCCCATTGCGGGCGCCATATCCGGCACAGCCGGCTTCGGGCGATTCATGCCCACGCCAGCCGGACGGCCCGTGCCGCCCTGCGGACGCGCCTGGAAGCCAGCGCCCCCTTGCGGACGAGCGCCCTGCGGACGCGCCACAAACGCGCCGTTTCCACCCGGACGAGGCTGGAACGAGCCATTGCCGGGGCGATTCTGCTGCCCTTGCTGCGGACGCGCCACAAACGCACCGTTCCCGCCCGGACGAGGCTGCCCCTGCTGCGGACGCGCGATAAACGCACCGTTTCCGCCCGGACGAGGCTGTCCCTGCTGCGGGCGGTTGCCCTGCACCCCCTGCTGTCCCTGCGGACGGGGCTGCTGCGGCCGCGGCGGACGGATGACATTCGGTGCCAATCCGACCGGCTTGGGCGGCAGCGCCTGACCCGGCCGGGAGATAATCTGACCAATCGCGGGCTTCTTGGGCGCTTCGGGCTTGGGCTCTGCCTTGGTTTCGGGCTTCTGCTCGCTCTTGGGCGCTTCTGCCTTCGCTTCGGGCTTGGTTTCCACCTTCGGAGCGGGCTTCTGCTCGCTCTTGGGCGCTTCCGCCTTCACTTCGGGCTTGGCTTCCGCCTTCGGAGCTGGCTTCTGCTCGCTCTTGGGCGCTTCCGCCTTCGCTTCGGGCTTGGTTTCCACCTTCGGCGCGGGCTTCTGCTCGCTCTTGAGCGCTTCCGCCTTCACCGCCGGCTTGGTTTCTGCCTTCGGCGCGGGCTTCTGCTCGCTCTTGGGCGCTTCCGCCTTCGCTTCCTGCTTCGGGGCAGACTTAGCTTCCTGCTTTTCCGCCCTTTCCGCCTTTTCCGCCTTTTCCGCTTCCTGCCGCGCCGCATTCACTGCTGCCTGCTCATCCACGTCGAGCATGACATACGCCTTGGAGTGGTCAGAGAGACGCTTCTCCTCCTCGGCGCGCTTTTCCTGCTCCGCTTTCGCATTCAATGACTTGATAAATCCATTCTCCAGCGCACGGAGAGACTTTGCCAGTCCGTCTGCGCTCTGACGCACGCGGGATGCGTCATCGCGCACCTTCGCCGCGTCCGTGGTTAAATCCTTGATGGCATCCTTCAGCTTCACTTTCGTCATTCGACGCTTGCACCCCCGCCATGATTTTCCGATTTCATCTGTTGCCCGTGCTCTTCTTTGCCTTCAACGGGAAGGTTCTGCCTGATCTGCTCTGCCAGCCCGCCCGGCGCGACGGCCATTGCCACGCCCGACCGCCCGGTTGCATCCTGAAGCAGTCCCCGCGGCAGCAGCGCCATCTGCACCCCTGCATTGTCGCAGACACCGCGGTATTTATCCTGAGTGGCTTTTGACGCGCCGCTGTCCAGCAGCAGCACGGCGCATCCTCCGCCACGAATGCTTTTCAGGCAGCCATCTTCACCGAAGGTCGCCTGTCGTGCGCGAACGCACAGTCCCATCAGCCCGCGCAGTTTCGTTTCCCTATCCATTGGCGTCAGTTTTCCTCCGCTTCTGTCTGGGATTGGGACAGCTGCGCCAGCTCCTGCCGCAGGGCTTCCGCCACGTCGTCAGTGAGCTGCACTTCCAGCTGACGTTCCAGCTGTTTCTGCCGGATGGCGCGCATCAGGCAGCTTTCCTGTCGGCATACATACGCGCCTCTGCCGGGCTTTTTGCCGCCCGGATCCATGGACACGGTGCCGTCCGGTGCGCGGACAACGCGGATGAGTTCGCGTTTAGGCTTGCTCTCCCGGCATCCGACGCACATGCGCATCGGGATTTTCTTCGGCTTCATCAAGGCTCCTTTTGGCGATTGCCGGTTGGGTCAACCGCCGAATCTCGTTTCCTGCTGCTCCCTAAGGTAACACCGCACAAATGAGGTAGTCGGCTGGCGAATGGATTTTTCGTCAGATGCAAATGCAAATTTCGAAGGTTTACTGGATGTAAATCGAGAAATTTGCATGCCGCAGATGGCGGAAAAGACATCGCCAGACGCGCCGCCGAATTGTGCGGTGGTGCCCTAATTATCCCCGGAACGACTTACAGCGTGTCGTCCCCGTCGGCGGGCGTTTCCGGCGCTTCCACACCCTCATAGGGCTGGAAATCCTCCGGCAGCTCCTGTGCCGGCTGTTCTTCATCCTCCACCTGCGGGACGGCCGCCGCCATCTGCTCGGCGTACTGGCTCTGACTCTTGATGTCAATCTTCCAGCCCGTCAGCTTTGCCGCCAGACGCGCATTCTGACCTTCCTTGCCGATGGCCAGGGACAGCTGATTGTCCGGCACGACAACGATACAGGAGCGCTGACCGCTCGCCTCGGTGTACACTTCGCGGACGTTCGCCGGATTCAGCGCGTTGGCAATGAATTCCGCCGGATTCTCGCTCCACTTGATGATGTCAATCTTTTCGCCGCGCAGTTCATCCACCACACGGGTCACGCGGTCGCCGCGCTGACCGACGCACGCGCCCACCGGGTCAATCAGCACCTCAGTGGAATGCACCGCCATCTTCGTGCGGCTGCCCGCTTCACGGGCAATGCCTTTAATCAGCACCTTGCCGCCAGCGATTTCCGGCACTTCCATCTCAAACAGGCGCTTGACCAGATTCGGATGCGTACGGCTGACGCGCACCTGCGGGCCGCGGCGGGTCATGTCGTCGCCGCGCTGCACTTCCAGCACATAGACTTTCAGGTGGTCACCCATGTTGATGACTTCGCCGGGAATCATCTGATCGCGTTCGAGGTAGCCCTCAGTGCGGCCCATCAGCTCCACCACAGCGCCCTTATCATCCACGCGCGTAACGACGGCCGTCAGGATTTCGTTTTCCTTGTCGGCGTACTCTTCATACACACGGCCGCGTTCTGCGTCGCGCAGGCGCTGCATAATGACGCCCTTGGCGGTCTGCGCGGCGACGCGCAGGAAGTTGCGCGGCGTCACGTCCGTCTCCACAATATCGCCCATCTGGTAGGAGTCCTTAATCGCGCGGGCTTCCTCCAGCGAAATCTGGTCGGCGGGCTTCTCCACTTCTTCCACAATCAGGCGGCGGGTATACACATGAATTTCACCCGTCGCGCGGTCAATGGTCGCGGAAATGTTGTTGGCGGAGGGTTCTGCTTCGCCCTTGGCGCGGTTCTTGGCATACGCCTTTTTCAGCGCATCCTCGACCGTGGCGAAAAGCATATCCTCGCTCAAATCCTTCTCTTGGCACAGCGCGCGGATGGCTTCCACGAGTTCTTTGTTCTGTGGATCTGCCTTCGGCGCAGCAGTTGTCTTGGTCTTTCTCATGCCTGTGTCACCCTTCAATCATTTATGCTGTTTCTGATGCGGAAGCTGCTTCCGCAATGGTTTTCATTTCCGATGAAAATTGCTTTCTTGCGGAGGGAATCGGCTTGCCGGGTTATTCCTCGCCCAAATCGACGTCTTCGACGCCTTCCATGTCAACCACCGGCTTCACCAGCGAAGCCGCTTTGCGCGCGAAACGTTTCTCTTCGCCCGCGATGGTCAGCACCATGTCCTGCGCGTCAAAGTCCGACAGAATGCCCGTAAAGACCTTCTGACCGTCCACGGCTTTGAACAGGTGAACCTCCACCTCTTCGCCAAGCGCGCGCTCAAAATCTCGATCCTTCTTCAGCGGACGATCAATGCCCGGCGAGGATACTTCGAGGAAATCGAAATCGTATGATTCCACCAGCGGCATAATGGCGCGGTGATACCGTTCGCAGTCATCCAGCGACATGCCTTCGGGACGATCAACATAGATGCGCAGGAACTTGCCCGTGTTCTCCTTATCAAGGCACACATCCACCAGTTCATAGCCCATTTCATCCGCCAGACGCTGACATTTGGGCGTGACAACGGTCGTCAATTCCGCTTTCGCCATAACTCCTCACCTCTTTCACTGCGGGTTCGTTTTTTGGAGGACTTTCGCCTGCAATGTGCAGGCAATCAAAAAGAGTGGCTCCCATCACCCGTCAGCACCACGACAGCACAGCGGGCATACCTCTGCCCGTAACACTGTCCCGATGCCGCCAAGCCATGTCCACTCTCAGATGTCAAGCCCTTCTTTCTGCAACCCGAAACACCGGACAGACCCGGCTGAAAAATCGCTCCCTGAAAACCAGGGCAGCGGTTCATGGATTCACACTTGTCAGTATACCACAGTTTCTCCCGGAATACAAGCATTTTAGCGGCTCTGCGCAACATTTTCCTTCCATTTAGGGCGCATTTTTCACACAAAGCTCTCGTCCTTGCAGAAAACGGGCACAAAATCCTCCGATGCGCTTTCCGGCTCCTGCAAATACCCCGGCAGTCCCAAATCCAGCATATGGTCGCGCACGCGGATATATTCGCGGTTCGTAATCGTCCGCGTCAAGCCCGGAATCGACACGTTGTTGCACGGGATGTACTGCCGCATCAGGCTGACCGGCACACCCTCCGGCAGATTCTCCTTCACCCAATCCAGCAGCTGGCAGCTTTCGCTCGTCAGACCGGGGAGAATCAGGTGACGGATGAGCGTGCCGCGCGTCATGATGCCGTTCTCATCGTAGACAGGCGTTCCTGTCTGGCGCACCATCTCGGTGATGGCGGCGGATGTGGCGGCAAAGTAGTTCGACGCTTTCGCGCAAAGCTGCCCCATCTTTTCGCTCCTGTGCTTGAGGTCGGGCAGATACACGTCCATCACGCCGTCCAGCATCCGCAATGTTTCGACCGTCTCATACCCCGATGTATTCCACACCAGCGGCACATGCGGACGGTAAATATCCAGCGTCTCCAATATCTGCGGAACATAAGGCGTCGCGGTGATAAAGGAGATGGTGTGCATCCCCATATCCTCCAGCCGCCGCAGGGAATCCGCCAATTCGCGCGGCGTGAAGGGGCGTCCGGCGTTGCGGTGGCTGATGTCAGCGTTCTGGCAGTAGGCGCAGCGGAGCGTACAGCCGGAGAAGAACACCGCGCCCGTGCCGTTCTTGCCGGAAATCGGCGGTTCTTCCCAGAGGTGCGGCGCGATTCGGGCGATGCGCATGGTGGTCGGCAGCTGGCAGAAGCCGTTGCCCGTGGATTCATTGCGCTCGGCGCGGCAGGCGCGCGGGCAGAGGGTACATTGCATAAAGGGAACCTCCTTGGCGGATGGGTTGCATTGAGGATGTTTTGGTATTGCTTAGGGAAGACGAAAGGTACGCTAACTAAAAAACTTCCGCTAAAGCTCAATAAACATGGGTGCGACCGAAGGTTTCCAAAGGGCGATCGCAGACGTTCGTCTGTCTTCTTGCCCTTTGGTCGCCTCCGCAGAGGCGAAACTCCTGCATAAACACGCGGAAGAAGTATGCAGAAGTCACCAACCCAATCGCGCGAACGGGTCAAGAGTCGAAGACCCTTGCGGAGTCCAGAGGCAGCGCCTCTGGCGTCTCCCCCTTCACAGCCACCCCGCATACGCGCCGACTGCGCCGAGCAGATTGATACAGAACCCCATCACCATCAGCGGAACGTTGAGGATCGACGTGCGCCCGCTTTGCGGCTTCAGGGCGAGAATCGCCACATACACCCACGGCAGCATATCCAGCAGGTAGCGGTTGCCGAACTGGAAGCCGCCCAGCGTCTTGTGGCAGACGATAATCATCAAGTGCGCCCCGACCATCAGCGGCAGCCCAATCAGCCAGAACGCATTCCCGCGGCGGCGGCGAATCAGCGCATAGAAATACACGCACAGGAACGTCACCAGCATGGGCGTAATCAGGTAGAACGCCATGCAGTCATACGGATCAAACGCCAGCGGTTGACCTCTCCCCTGATATTTCGGCAGGCGCACCAGCTGCTGCAAATGCTCCCACGCGTACGCCAGCGAAAACTGTCCGTTCTCCGCCAGCTGAAATTCCGGCAGGTAGGTGTGCCCAAATTCCAGCGGATTACCGAAGCGCAGGCCGTTCAGCACCATGTAGCTGGATGCAATCAGCGCAGCGGGCAGCAGATTCGCTATTTGCCGCTTCCAGCTATGCCGCACGCCGCTTTGGTTGAGCAGATACACCAGCAGCGGAAGGTACAGCGCCGCCATCGGTCGGCACCCGACTGCGCACGCCCACCACGCCAGCGCCCAGCCGCTTCTGCCGCGCTGCGCCGCATCTGCCGCCATCAGCGAAAGCGTGAAGCACATCGCCTGCGCCAGGAACCACACCCAGCCCTGCAGGGCAATGAACAGATACCCGTTCGCCAGATACAGGTACAGCACATACCGCGCCGCATAGCGTGAGCTGCCCGTCATCCGCCGATAAATCCGCAGCGCATAGGCGATGCCAAGCAGCGTCACCGCCAGATTGATGAAGTGATCCGGCGTATCCAGCCCGAAAATCGCCGCGAACGGCAGCATCACATACGACGGGAACAGCGGAAAACTCACATAGAACTTGCCGCCGTACTCCGCCAATTCCAGCCATGTGAAATTCGGGTTGACATCCAGATGCCCTTCCAGCCACGCGCACGCCTGAATGGTGTACGAGCCATACGGGTTGTCCGTCGTCAGAAATCGTCCCGTGAACGCGCCCATCACCAGCAGAACAATCAGGACGATGAGCGGATACAGCGCATATTCCGGCGCAAGCGTCCGCAGACGATGCCATGCGCGTTTCGCAGTGGTTTGCATCGTGATGGTCCTCCCTTGCTTGTTTTGTTCGCTGATAAGACGCAGTTCTGAGGGGAACGGTTCATTTCGACAAGCCATACAGAAAAAAACGCAGACCGCAAAGCGACGCGTACCACTTCCGGCACGTCGGTTTGCAGCCTGTGCGAATTATTTCTGCTTGTCGCCGGATTTCAGCTTTTGCAGCGCCGCGAGCGCCGCCGCCTGCTCCGCCTGTTTCTTCGTGCGGCCCGTGCCGTGGGCGAGTTCCACACCGAAGCGGCTCACGGCGGCCTCGAATGTACGGTTGTGCGGCGGACCGTCCTGCGCGATAATCTCGTAGGTCGGCGCCTCGCTGCCGTCGCGCTGCAAAAACTCCTGCAAAGCGCCCTTGCTGTCCTGCATCGGGCGCTGCACGTCCTCCGGCTTCGGCCAGCAGCGGAGAATGATTGCCCGCGCCGCGTCCAGACCGCCGTCCAAATACACTGCCGCCAGAATTGCCTCCATTGCGTCGCACAGCACGGACGGCTTCTCGCGCCCGCCGGTCAGCTCTTCACCCTTGTCCATGATGAGCGCTTCGCCGACGTGCAGCTTCTTGGCGACCTGCGAGAGGTTCGCCTCGCACACGGACAGCGCGCGCAGGTGCGTCAGCTGCCCCTCATGGCAATCCGGGTGACTTTGGTAGAGGATATCCGACATGATGTATTGCAGCACCGCGTCCCCCAGAAATTCCAAGCGCTGGTTATCCTCTGGCCCCATCGACGGATGCGTCAGCGCCCGCCGAAGCAATGCCGGATTCTTGAACTGATACCCCAGTGCCGACAAAAACTGTTGCATCATGCAGACACCCCCATTTTTAGCAACGACACACAGCCTCCGCCGTCGTCGGAGGAGGCTGCGCGTGCCATAATTCGCGGATAACTTACTTGTTGGCGTCGATGTACTTCACGACGTCGCCAACCGTCTTGAGCTTCATAATCTGGTCATCCTCGACCGTGATGCCGAACGTGTCTTCCACGTCCATAATCATGACCATGACGTTCGCGGAATCCGCCTTCAAATCCTCCACAAGACGGCTGGATTCGGTCACGGTGTCGGGGTTCACCTTCATTTGCTTGACAATCAAGCCCTTCAGGGTTTCAAACGTAGACATAGTGTTTTCTCCTTTCAAAATGCGGATAGCTAACTTTGCAGCGCTGCTTTGGGGTCACTGTGCGTCCTGTGAATTCATTTTTGCGACGCCCTTTTCGATAATCTCAACCACATGCCCGTTCACCATCTTGATGGCTTGGTCAATGGCGCAGGAGAATGCGTGCGCGTTGCTTGAACCGTGCGCCTTGACGACTGCGCCTTGCACGCCCAGCAGCGGTGCGCCGCCGACTTCGGTGTAATCCAGCGTGTGCTTCAAGCGGCGGAGAGCCGGTTTCGCCAGTGCCGCGCCTATCTTCGAGCGCGTATCTGCCATCAGCTCCTGCTTCATCGTCTTCAGCATGAACATCGCGACGCCCTCCATCGTTTTGAGGACGAGGTTGCCCGCAAAGCCGTCCGCGACGCAGACATCCGCAATGTCGCTGAACAAATCGCGCGCTTCCACGCTGCCGACGAAGTGATACGGCGCTTCCGCCATCAGCGGGAACGCGTCCTTTACCAGCGCATTGCCCTTTTCGTCCTCCGCGCCGATGTTGATGATGCCGACGCGGGGCTTCTCGATGCCCATCACGCCGCGCATGTACGCGTCGCCCATCACGCCGAACTGCGTCAGGTATTCCGGCTTGCAGTCCACATTTGCGCCGCAGTCAATGAGCAGGAAATAGCCCTTGCCGTTGGGCATCAGCGGAGCAAGTGCCGGACGCTCCACGCCCGGAATGCGCCCCAGCCGGAACATGCCGCCCGCCAGCACTGCGCCCGTAGACCCGGCGGAGACGAACCCGTCCGCTTCCTTGTCGCGTACAGCCAGCATTCCCAGCACCGTCGCTGATTTCGTCTTTTTGCGCACGCCCATGACGGGGGATTCGTGGTTCGTAATGACTTCCGGCGCATCCAGCAGCGTAATCCGGCTGCGCACATCGTCCGCGCCCGCCAGATACTTCTCGATTTCCGGCACAATGCCCGCCAGCGTCACCGTCAATTCCGGATTCCGGCGAAGCGCTTCCACCGTGCCCTCAACCGGGGCTTGCGGCGCCAAATCGCCGCCCATTGCATCGACAAAAATTCGCATGGTTTCCTCCTGCTGTTCCGCGCTCATGCAACAGAACATCTTATTCTACCACACAAGCAGCGTCTTTTGCAAGTGGCAAGCGGCACACGGCGCATTTTTTCCTTCATCCGGCACGGCGGGCAGGCAAAAGCAGCCTCTGTTATTCCCCATACGAAATGGTGAAAAGCTGATACCCTTCTGCTGTGCTGCCCACAACATAGCGTCCATCGAAGGAAATCTCCGGCGCGTACTTCATCACAAACGGCACGACGACCTCGCCGTCCATCCCGATGCAGCCCCACAAACCGTCCTGCTTCACCGCCAGCAGCTCCTGTCCGGCTTGTCCCCGCGCGGCTTCCTCGTACTGGGTGGGCAGTTCGCCCCGCGTCGCCGTAAAGACGCTGATTTTGCCGTTCATCTCCGCATAAATCATCGGGGCGTTGTTGGTAAGACCCTTCCAATCGTTTTCCTTCAGCTCATAATCCACCGACGCGCTCACCTGCCCGTCCGGCGTCAGGAAGCGCAGCTTGCCGCCTTCCAGCGCCGCCTGATAGCCGCCCTCGAACAGCAGGCCCGCATAGTCGCCGCCAAGCGTGTCATACATCGGCGGAACGATTTCCTGCCCCGTCATATCCACGATGCCCGACAAGCGATCCTTCTTTGTCAGCATATAGTCGCCGCCGTAATAACGCACACTGTCATACAGCGGCTTGCCGTCCTGCACCGCCTCGCGCAGCACATTTCCCTGCAAATCCAAGAAATTGCCTGTTTTCGCGTCATACCAGACACTGCGGGACACTTCATCCGCCGTCAGCGTGCATTCCGGGACGAACGCGAACTGCGCCGTCGGGTGATGATACACGCCTTGCTTGTAGATTTCCTCATATTCGCCGCGGGAGAAGGACTCGCCGGTGAATTCCGTGCGCGTCCCGTCCGTCTTCAGGTAAAAGCCGCTGCTTTTGTCCAGCCGAACGAACAGATACGCGCCGTAAACCTCCATGCTCGCGCCCGTCGTTTCCTCGCGGTTCATTTCCGCCATTTTCTGCGCGCCATAGTAGATGTCCCCGCGCACGACGTTGTAGTGTCCGCCGCCGAACATAGCGCGATAGTCGCTCTTTTCGTCCGTTGTTTCTTCCAGCGTCACCGCGACCACCCAGCCATTGCCGACATAGGTGAAATCCGAATACGCCATGGGAATCAGCAGCGTCCCTGCCGCATCCATCAGACCCGTCTGGTTGACGCCATTTTCATTGGCGACTTCGTAGTACAGCCCTTTCTCCTGCGCGCTGATATCCGCGTAGCTTTCCGACAGTGCCGTGCCGTCCATCGCCCGCAGCGTATCGCGCCAGTCCTCGCGAGTCACGTAGGTATCAGAGGCACGTCCCAGCGTAATGGAACGCGCAAACGTCTGCGTATCCACCAGTTTTGCTTCCGCCGAAGCCAGCACCGGCATGGATAGCGCCAATGCCGCCGCGCACAGTTTCTTCCACCATTTCATCTTCTTTGCTTCCTTTCCTTCGCAACGTTCAACGCGCGATACGTTGATTATATACGACGAAAGAAAGCGTGTCAAGAGCAGCTACAACGTTTTCGCTGTTTTCGCTCATTCCGGGCTGACACTCAATCCGACCCCCATGCCGCCTTCCCCAATATGGCACGAGACCCCCAGTGACAATTGGTCACTGAGCAGTTTCATCCCCGGAAACTCCGCTTTCAGCCGCGCTTCCCACGCCGCCGTCGCTTCCGGTGAGGCGCTTGATGCCGCCAGCAGCGTCACCCGCCCTTGCGCCAGCGGTTCGGCAAATCGCCCTGCTAATTCCGCGCGAATCGCCTCTATCATCACATCCTGCGCCCGATTCATGCCACGCGCTTTCTTGTAAGCGCTCAGCGTTCCCGTTGTGAAGTGCAGAATCGGCTTGATGTGCAGCAGCGTACCGATAAGCGCCGTTGCCGTGCTGATGCGCCCGCCGCGCTTCAAGTGCTCCAGCGTCTCCACCGCGACGTAGATGCACATGTCCTCGCGAACGGCCTCCAATTTCCGCTTGATGGTCGCGGCGTCATCCCCCGCGTCGCGCAAACGCAGCGCATCCAGCACCGTCACATGCAGCGCCGTCGCGACGCGCCCGTTGTCCACCACAAACACGCGCCCGGCGTAGGGCGTATCCTCCGCCAGCGCCATTGCCGCCTGACACGAGCCGGACAAACCGGAGCTAATCGGGATATAGACCACCTCGTCGTGGTCGGTCAGCAGGTTATCCCAGAGGGCGGTCACATCCGCCGGGGCAGGCTGGGAAGTCGCGATTTTCGCGCCGCGCCGCTGATGCGCATAAAATTCCGCGCGGGTAAGCGTCTCCTCCTCCAAATAGCAAATGCCGTCGATGGTAAACGGCATCGGCAGCACCGCAACACCGAGGGTTTGCGCCATTTCCGGGGTGATGCTGGAGTGGCTGTCAGTTGCAATAGCAACGTTTTTCATCATCATTGTGCCTCCGTGTATGATAATCAACACATTTTAGCACAAATGCGTGTTCGGTTACAAGCGATTGCAGTCTCAAATTTTGTTGATAATAGCAAACGTTATAGGAGATTTCGCCTCTGCGGAGGCGACAAGGGGGCTTTCCGGTCGCCCCCTTGACCCCTTCGGTGTGCACACCCATGTTTCTTGGTCTTTATCGAAAGGTTTATCATGTGCTCATACACGCAAGCAAATAAAAACACCGTGAGCATACTGCCCACGGTGATGCTTTCTCAGCCCTGCTTCTGCTTGTGCTTCGGATTTTCGCAGATGACCATGACCTTGCCCTTACGGCGAATGATCTTGCACTTTTCGCAGATCGGCTTCACGGACGGACGAACCTTCATGTGCTGTTACCTCCTGTTGAAAATGATGCCACGAGGGCGAGCAGAATGCACCGCACGCCCGGATGCGTCTGATGCGATGTGCTTGTCACACAGTGCATCAGTTATTATACACCAGAGACCGCCATCCGTCAAGAGGAAAATCCTGCGGAAACGCGGCTTCCGGCACGGTTTCTTGTTATTTTCGCGCTGGTCAGGTCTTGCTGCGCCAAGTAATCCGGCCGCGGTTGAGATCATAGGGAGACAGCTCGATTTTTACCTTGTCACCGGGGTAGATGCGGATGAAGTTCATGCGCATTTTGCCGGAGATGACGGCGGTCACGATGTGACCATTCGGCAGCTCCACCTTGAACATGGCGTTCGGAAGAGCCTCGACGACCTTTCCTTCCAGTTCGATGACGTCGCTCTTGGACATGTCAGTCCTCCTTGTCGGCCCCAGCCGCGGCAGCTTCCGCGTGGGGGTGTTCGTTCTGCGCTTTCAGCGAAAGACCGTGCGCGGAGAGAGCCTTGCGCAGGTCGCTGTCCTGCAGATGCTTGTTCTCCAGCGCCTGAGGTTCCACGTTCACCACAATGGGCTTCGGGCGCAGATGCATCATCTTTTTCTTTTTCGGATGGTCGATCTTGCGGCTTTGACCGTCCGCCATCAGCACATGCCGATCGTCCACGACCTGAAGCACCACGAAATACCGTCCGGCATCGCGTCCCTGCGTTGACTGCACGACGCGCCCCGGTTCCATCGTCAGGCGATTCATCATTTGTCCTCCCATTTGAAGTCGGGATAGGTGAGGATTTCCGGCAGACCGTCCTCATTGATGGCGATGGTATGCTCGTAGTGGGATGTCAGGCTGCGGTCGCGTGTGCGGCAGCACCACTGGTCTGCGTCGCAGGTGATGTGCCAGTCGCCGGCGGAGATCATCGGCTCAATGGCGATGGTCATGCCCTTGCGCAGGCGAAGGCCGCGATCCGGCGTGCCGTAATTGAACACCGGCGGATCTTCGTGCATTTCGCGCCCAATGCCGTGACCGGTCAGGTCGCGGATGACGCCATAGCCGTTGCTTTCAGCCACCTGCTGCACCGCGTGACCCACGTCACCCAGCCGCTTGCCCGCGATAGCCTGCCGTGCGCCCGCAAAGAAGCACTGCTCCGTGACGTCAATCAAGCGCTGCGCTTCCGGCGAAATTTCGCCAATGCCCATCGTGAAGGCACTGTCGGCTTGCCAGCCGTCCAGCACCAGACCGCAGTCGATGGACAGGATCTGCCCTTCCTGCAAAATCTGCTTTTCGGAGGGAATGCCGTGCACCACCGCATCGTCAATCGACGCGCAGATGGATGCCGGATACCCCTCGTAATGCAGAAAAGACGGGATGGCGTGGTTTTTGCGGATGAGCTGCTCGGCGTAGACATCCAGCGCGGCGGTACTCATGCCGGGCTGAACGGCCTCGCGCAGGCGGCACAGCACTTCGTAGAGAAGCGCGCCCGCGTCACGCATTTTGCCGATTTGCTCAGGATTCTTCAAACTGATCATGATGTCTTAGCCCTTCACGATGGCCATGATGGACGCGAAAATCGTATCCATATCCTGATCGCCGTCAATGACGCGCAGCAGCCCCTTCTTCTGGTAGAAATCCACCAGTGGAGCGGTCTGGTCGTGGTACACCTTCAGGCGATTGAGGACGGTTTCAGCCTTGTCGTCCGCGCGCTGCACAAGCTCATCAGAGCAGGAATCACATTTCGTTTTCCCGTTCAGGCGGGAAATGTGGTACGTCGCACCGCACTTCAGGCACACACGGCGGCCGCTCAGGCGATCGATGAGCTTCTCATCGGCGACGTCGAGGTCAATAACCGCGTCGATGTCCGCAATGCCTTCCAGCGCTTCCGCCTGCGGAACCGTCCGGGGGAAGCCATCGAGGATGTAGCCGTTCTTGGCATCATCCTGCGCAAGGCGGTCGCGAACGATGTCGATGATAACGTCGTCCGGCACGAGCTTGCCCGCGTCGATGTAGCTCTTCGCCTTCAGCCCGGTAGGCGTCTGCTCCTTGATGGCCCGGCGGAGAATGTCGCCGGTGGAAATCTGCGGAATATTCAGTGCGTTACAGATGCGCTGCGCCTGCGTACCCTTGCCGGCGCCGGGAGGTCCAAGGAAGATGATATTCATCCGGATGCTCCTTCCTACTCTGTCGCTGTCCGCGCATAACGCGCGTTCATGTTTCGATGCGTCGCGCGCTTTGCTCTCCGCACCGATTCATGCCATACCATTTCTGAATTCAGCTGAGTCATCTGCTTGCGCCTCGGCTCATTTTCATCCAGAAATAGTATTACGGTGATTTTTCCCCTATTAGTACACAAGCCATGCACCGGAAAACGAGTTTCAACGGTGCATGGCCTGCGTATGGATTACATGAAGCCGTTGTCTTTGTCGGTTTCAATGCCGCGGATGGACAGTTCACCCTCAACCGTGCGCATAGTTTCCAGAGAAACACTCACAGCAATCAGGATGGAAGAAGCCGCGAACGGGAGGTTGGTGACCCAAGAGGTCAGCAGCGTCGGAACCACAGCCAGCACCGCGAGGAACAGCGCCGCAAACAGGTTGAGGCGGTTCGTGGTACGGGCGAGGTAATCGCGGATGTTCTTGCCGCGCTGTCCGGGGATGGTCGCACCCTGCTCCATGAGCTGCTTCGCCTGCTTATTCGGATCAAAGCTGATGGACGAATAGAAGAAGGTGAAGCCGACAATCAGGAGCGCGGAGAGGATCATATACACCCAAGAGCCGCTGCTCAGGTAGGCATTGCACCAAGCGGTGAAGCCGCTGTTCGGCGCAACCAGCGCGCCAATCGTTCCGGGGAACGCCAGCAGGCTGTACGCGAAGATCAGGGGCAGAACGCCGACGGACACAACCTTCAGGGTCATGTGGGTGTTCTGACCGCCGTAAACGCGGCGACCCTTGACCTGCTTGGAAATCTGCAACGGGATGCGGCGTTCGCCGAGGTCAACGTAGGTCACGGCGAAGGTCATGACAACCAGCATCAGCAGGATAACAAGGACAGACAGCCAAGCGGTCGTCGTGCCATTTGCCACCGCGGTGTAGATGTTGCCAGTGATGCCGTTGAACAGGTTGGAGACGATACCGGCGAAGATCAGCAGGCTGATGCCGTTGCCGATGCCCTTGTCGGTGATGCGCTCGCCAATCCACATCGCCAGCGCAGAGCCGCCAGCCATGCTCAGACCAACCAGCACCGTGTTGTACCAGCCGGAGCGGACGTAGCCACCCGCGCGGGACAGACCGATTGCCTGGAAGACAGCCAGACCAACCGTCACATAACGGGTGATGCGCGCCATCTTCTCCTGGCCGCCTTCTTCTTCCTGCATCCGCTGCAGGGACGGGACGGCAACCGCCAGCAGCTGCATGATAATGCTGGCATTGATGTAGGGGGTGATGCCCATTGCCATAATGGTCATCTGACCAAAGGCGTTACCGGTCATCATCTGCATCATGTTCAGCAGGGGCAGCTGCATGAAATTGTTGGTTTCATTCAGACGGGAGACGTCAATGCCCGGAGCCGGGATGACGCCAACCAGTCGATAGATGAGGAGCATGAGGAACGTGTACAGAACTTTCTTCTGGAGGTCTTTGATCTTCCACAGCTTGCGAAATGTCTCAAGCATGTCAGATCACCTCGGCAGTGCCGCCAACGGCCTCAATCTTCTCCTTCGCGGAAGCGGTGTACTTTGCAGCCTTCACCGTCAGCTTCTTGGTCAGTTCGCCGTTGCCCAGAACCTTCAGGCCGTCCTGAGCCTTGCGGATGAGACCAGCGTCGATGAGCGCCTGCGCATCGACCACAGCGCCGTCCTCAAACACGTTGAGGTTCTCGACGTTGACAGTCGCGTAGTCCGTACCGAAGATATTGGTGAAGCCCTTCTTCGGGACGCGACGATACAGGGGCATCTGGCCGCCCTCGAAGCCGGGGCGCTTGCCGCCGCCGCTGCGGGCCTTGGCACCCTTGTGACCCTTACCGGAGGTCTTGCCCAGACCGGAGCCCACGCCGCGGCCAAGACGCTTGGCAGCAGTGGTGGAACCCTCGGCGGGATGCAGCTCGTGCAGTTTCATGGCTTACCCTCCTTTACTCGTTAACTTCTTCGACCTTCACCATGTGCTTCACAGCGAAGATCTGGCCGCGAACGGCCGCGTTGTCGGGCTTAAGGACGGTCTGGCCAACCTTGCGCAGGCCCAGCGCCGCCACAGTCGCCTTGTGAACCGGCAGAGACGCGATCGGGGACTTGATGAGCGTAACTTTCAGCATTGTCCTTTACCTCCTCAGCCCAGCAGTTCTTCCACGGTCTTGCCGCGCATCTTCGCGACCTGTTCCGCGCTGCGCAGCTGCTTGAGCGCTTCCAGCGTGGCCTTGACCATGTTGATGGGGTTGTTGGTGCCAAAGGACTTGGTGCGGATGTCCGCCACGCCTGCCAGCTCCAGCACGGCACGCGCCGCGCCGCCGGCGATAACGCCAGTACCTTCGGGAGCGGGCAGCAGCACCACCTTAGAGGTGGAGAAATAACCCGTCGTGTTATGGGGAATCGTGGTGCCGTCCATGGGGACGGTCACAAGATGCTTCTTAGCATCCTCGGTGGCCTTGCGAATAGCTTCCGGGATCTCAGCGGCCTTGCCCATGCCAGCACCGACACGGCCCTTTTCGTCACCGACGACCACCAGAGCGGAGAACCGCATGTTGCGGCCGCCCTTAACGGTCTTGGAGACGCGGTTGACAGCAACCAGACGATCCTTGAATTCGCTTTCCTGTCCGTAGCGTTGCATTTGTCTGCTGCCTCCTTTATTAGAATTCCAGACCCGCTTCACGGGCCCCCGCAGCAACCTCCGCAACACGGCCAGTGTACACATAGCCGCCGCGATCGAACACCACGGTCTTGTAGCCAGCAGCGAGGGCGCGCTCACCAATGAGCTTGCCCACCAGCTTGGCAGCGCCCTTCTTATCCAGGTCATTCAGCTGAGCCTGCACGTCCTTTTCCAAGGTGGAAGCGGCGCACAGGGTCTTGCCAGCCACATCATCGATGAGCTGAACCTGGATGTGCTTCAGGCTGCGGTAAACGGACAGACGCGGCATATCGGGGGTGCCGCTGATCTTCTTACGAACGCGGGCATGACGGATCTCGCGGATCTCATTACGGTCGCGCTTGGTGAACATATGCAGTCACTCCCTCTCTTACTTCTTACCGGTCTTGCCCTGCTTGCGGCGGATGTGCTCACCGGTGTACTTAATGCCCTTGCCCAGATAGGGTTCCGGCTTGCGGATCGCACGGATGTCAGCCGCGAGGTTGCCGACCTGCTGCTTGTCGATGCCCTTGACAACGATGGTGTTGGCGTTGGGCGTCTCAAAGCTGATGGTTTCGGGCGCGTCGAGAATGACGGGGTGAGAGAAGCCGATGTTGATGGTCAGCTTCTTGCCGCCTTCTGCCGCTGCACGATAACCGGTGCCGACCAGCTCCAGCGTCTTGGAGAAGCCGTCCGTCACACCGACGACCATGTTGTGCACCAGGGCACGATACAGGCCGTGCATAGCACGATTTTCCTTGCTATCATTAGCGCGGGTCAGGTGGAGCATATTGCCCTCCTGATTGACCGTGATCGCGTGGTTCACCTGCTGGGACAGGGTGCCCTTGGGGCCCTTGACCGTAACCAGGTTATTGCTGTCCACAGTGACCGTCACGCCCGCGGGAACAGTGATCGGAAGTCGTCCGATACGAGACATGGAATCACACCTCCTACAAACGTGTCGGTATTACCAGATGTAGGCCAGCACTTCGCCGCCGATGGCGTTCTTGCGAGCCTCTTTGTCCGTCATCAGACCCTTGCTGGTGCTGATGATGGCGATGCCCAGACCACCCAGAACCTTGGGCAGCTCTTCGCAGCGCGCGTACACACGCAGGCCGGGCTTGCTGATGCGCTTCAGACCCGCGATAACGGGGGTCTTGCCGTTGATATACTTCAAAGTCACCTTGATGGAGCCCTGCAGGCCGTCATCAATGTAGTCCACAGCCTTCACATAGCCTTCCGCCAACAGGATCTTGGCGATAGCCTTCTTCGTGTTGCTGGCCGGCAGCGTCACAGCCTCGTGCTTAGCGACCTGCGCGTTGCGGATTCGGGTGAGCATATCGGCGATGGGATCATTCACAACCATGTTGGTACCTCCTTCCGTTTCTCTCCCCGATTACCAGCTGGCCTTGCGCACGCCCGGAATCTCGCCCTTGTAGGCCAGCTCACGGAAGCAGATACGGCACACGCCGTACTTGCGCAGGACAGAGTGGGGACGGCCGCACAGACGGCAGCGGGTGTAAGCGCGGGTGGAGAACTTGGGCGTCCTCGCCTGCTTGAGCTTCATACTCGTCTTAGCCATTAGATGTTCTCCTCCTTATTACGCCTGCGCGAAGGGCATGCCCAGCAGACGCAGCAGCTCCTTGCACTCTTCGTCGGTCTTGGCGGTGGTGACAAAGATCATCTCCATGCCGCGAATGTGCTCGACCTTGTCGTACTCGATTTCGGGGAAGAGCAGCTGCTCACGAATGCCGAGGGCGTAATTGCCGCGGCCATCGAAAGCCTTATCGGAAACGCCGCGGAAGTCACGGACGCGGGGCAGCGCAATGTTGACCAGCTTGTCCATGAATTCTTCCATGCGGGCGCCGCGCAGGGTAACCTTCGCGCCGATGTTCTGACCCTCACGGAGCTTGAAGTTTGCAATCGACTTCTTGGCCTTGGTGACCATGGGCTTCTGGCCAGCGATGGTCGTCAGCTCGTTGATCGCCATTTCAAACGCCTTGGCGTTGTCCTTGCAATCGCCCAGGCCCATGTTGATCACGATCTTGTCCAGCTTCGGGATCTCCATGACGTTCTTGTAGCCGAACTTCTGCTGAAGAGCAGGAACAGCCTCGGCCAGATACTTTTCCTTAATACGGGTAGCCATCAGACTTTTCCTCCTTCTCAGTCAATATCGGCGCCGCACTTCTTGCAGACGCGGACCATCGTGCGGTTCTTCTTGCCGTTGGCATCCACAGCCACGTTCACCTTGTGGGAAACGCGGGTGGGCTTGCCGCACTTGGGGCAAATCAGCATCACGTTGGAAGCGTCAATCGCCGCTTCCTTCTTCACGATGCCGCCGGGCTGCATGGCGTTGCGCGCCTTCTGGTGGCGAGTCACCATGTTCACGCCTTCGACGATGACCTTGCCGGTCTTGGGGAAGGCGACGGTGATCTTGCCCTTCGTGTTCTTATCCTTGCCGGTGATGACCATCACCTGATCATTCTTGCGAACGTGCATCTCTTCCGCCTCCTTACAGAACTTCGGGAGCCAGGGAGACGATCTTCATGAAGTCCTTCTCGCGCAGCTCACGGGCAACGGGTCCAAAGATACGGGTTCCGCGCGGCAGCTTCGCATCGTTGATGATAACGGCAGCGTTGTCATCAAACTTGATGTAAGAGCCGTCGGGACGCCGCTTGTTCTTGCGCATACGGACGATAACCGCCTTCACGACGTCGCCCTTCTTCACGGTGCCGCCGGGGGTCGCGGTCTTGACGCTGGCCACGATGACATCACCGATGGAACCGTCACGCCGGAAAGAACCGCCCAGCACGCGGATGCACATGATTTCCTTGGCGCCGGAGTTATCGGCGACCTTAAGCCGGGTTTGCGGCTGAATCATAGGGTTTTTCCTCCTTACATGACAGCGGGATTACTTGGCCTTCTCGATGATTTCGACCAGGCGCCAGCGCTTGTCGTGGGACAGCGGACGAGTTTCCATCACGCGGATGGTATCGCCGACGCCGCACTCATTGTTTTCGTCATGAACCTTGAGCTTCGAGGTCTGGTTCATGATCTTGCCGTACAGGGGATGACGGACGCGCGTCTTGATCTGAATGGTGACGGTCTTGTCCATCTTGTCGGACACGACGACGCCGATACGGGTCTTGCGCAGTCCGCGCTCCTGAGTGTTGTTCGTTTCAGACATGGCAGCAGCTGCCTCCTTCCAATCTCACTTACGCCTGCTCCAGCTGGCGCAGCACGGTCTTGGCGCGGGCAATGTCGCGCTTAACCGCAGTAATCTGCATGGTGTTCTGCAGCTGGCCGGTAGCGAGCTGGAAACGAAGGGTGAAGAGATCCTTCTTCAGCTCAGCGACCTTTTCGGTCAGCTGTTCCTTGCTCATGGACGTGAATTCATTCGCTTTCATTTCTCTTCACCACCCGCTTCGGTCACGGCTTCGTCAGCACGCTTGATGAACTTGGTCTTCAGGGGCAGCTTGTGGGCAGCCAGACGCAGGGCTTCGCGAGCGGCTTCTTCGGGCACGCCAGCGATTTCAAACAGCACGCGGCCGGGCTTGACAACTGCAACCCAGTATTCCGGAGAGCCCTTGCCGGAACCCATTCGGGTTTCAGCCGGCTTTTCGGTAACGGGCTTATCGGGGAAAATCTTAATCCACACCTGACCGCCACGCTTGGTGTAACGGGTCAGGGCGATACGGGCGGCCTCAATCTGCTGAGAGGTAACCCAGCAGGGCTCAGTGGCCTGAAGGCCGTATTCACCGTAAGCGAGGAAGTTGCCGCGATGAGCAGCACCCTTCATGCGGCCGCGGAAAACCTTGCGGCGCTTGACTCTCTTGGGCATCAGCATGGGTTACTTAACCTCCTTCGCGACCGGAGCCTTCTTAGCCTTCGGCAGGATCTGACCCTTGTAGATCCACACCTTCACGCCCAGACGGCCATAGGTGGTCTTGGCTTCAGCGAAGCCGTAGTCGATGTTGGCGCGCAGGGTCTGCAGCGGGATGGAGCCATCATGATAGTGCTCGGTGCGGGCAATGTCCGCGCCGCCCAGACGACCAGAAACGCTGGTCTTGATACCCTTCACGCCGGGGAGCTTCATCGCGCGCTGCTGCGCCTGCTTCAGGGCACGGCGGAAGCTGATGCGCTTCTCCAGCTGCTGAGCGATGTTCTCCGCCACCAGCTGCGCGTCCGCATCGGGCTGCTTGATCTCCATCACGTTGATCTGCGCCGGACGGCCGAGCTGCTTGGTCACTTCTGCCTTCAGCTGCTCGATGGTAGCACCCTTCGGGCCGATAATCATGCCAGGCTTGCTGGTCATGATGTTGACGGTCACGTCCTTAGCGGTGCGTTCAATGTCGATGCGGCTGATACCGGCAGCATAGTACTTTTCCTTAATCATCTTGCGAAGCTTGAAGTCCTCAACCAGGTTGTTGGCGAAGTCCTTCTTGTCCGCATACCAGCGGGTGCTCCAGCCGAAGATGACGCCCACGCGAGCTCCGTGGGGATTGACTTTCTGACCCATGGATAAACCTCCTTACGCCTTCTTCTGGTCCAGCACCACGCTGATGTGGCTGGTGCGCTTGAGCATGGGGGACGCGCTGCCGCGGCTGCGGGCAACGTAGCGCTTGAGCGTCGGGCCGGGGTTTGCGTAAACCTCAGCAACGTACAGCTCCTTGCGGTCCAGCTCCTGGTTGTTCACCGCGTTGGCGATGGCGCTGTTGAGCACCTTCAGCACAACGGGGGAAGCGGCCTTGGGGGTGTAGGTCAGAATCGCGGCGGCTTCGTCCACATTCTTGCCACGGATCAGGTCGATAACGATCTTCACCTTGCGAGGAGAGATGCGAACGTACTTAGCAATAGCCTTCGGACGCTTGTCGGCGGACGCCTGACGAGCCTGCGTCTTCGTCTTCGAACGGGTTGCCATATCGTTTCACTCCTCTCTTACTTGCGGGCAGTCGCCTTGTCACCCGCGTGACCCTTAAAGGTACGGGTGGGCGCGAATTCGCCCAGCTTGTGACCGACCATATCCTCGGTCACATAGACCGGAACATGCTTGCGGCCATCGTGCACGGCGATGGTGTGGCCAACGAAATCCGGGAAAATCGTGGAGGAACGGGACCAGGTCTTGACCACGTTCTTCTTGCCGGACTTGTTCATCTCAACAATGCGCTTCATCAGCGCAGATTCAACATAGGGGCCCTTCTTAATAGAGCGGCTCATTGGTTGGCTGCCTCCTTCCTGTAGGATGCGCGATTACTTGCCAGCGCGCTTGACGATCATCTTGTTGGAATACTTCTTGTGCTTGCGGGTCTTCAGGCCCAGAGCGGGCTTGCCCCACGGAGTCACAGGAGCCGGCAGACCAACGGGGCTCTTGCCCTCGCCGCCGCCATGCGGGTGATCGTTCGGGTTCATGACGACGCCGCGGACGGTCGGACGCACGCCCATATGACGGACGCGGCCAGCCTTGCCCAGGCGGACGTTCTCATGGTCGGTGTTGCCGACGGTGCCGATGGTCGCCTTCGCGTTCAGCGGCAGCTTGCGCATTTCACCGGAGGGCAGACGGACGGTCGCAAAGCCGTTTTCCTTCGCCATGAGCTGTGCGCTCATGCCGGCGGAACGAACCAGCTGACCGCCGCGGCCGGGCTTGAGCTCCAGGTTGTGGATCAGCGTGCCGACCGGGATATTCGCCAGCGGCAGCGCGTTGCCGGGCTTGATGTCCGCGTTCTCGGAGGACACCACGGTGTCGCCCACATTCAGGCCCAGAGGAGCCAGGATGTAACGCTTCTCGCCGTCGGCGTAGAACAGCAGGGCGATGAACGCGCTGCGGTTCGGGTCGTACTCAATCGCGGCAACCTTCGCCGGAATTTCCAGCTTGTTGCGCTTGAAATCAATCACGCGGTACTTGATCTTGTTGCCGCCGCCCTGATGACGGACGGTGATCTTGCCCTGCTTGTTGCGGCCGGCGTTCTTCTTGAGGTATTCCACCAAGCTCTTCTCAGGAGACTTCTTGGTGATTTCCTCATAGGTCAGAACCGACATAAAGCGCCGGGCGGGCGAAGTCGGCTTATAAGTGCGGATAGCCATGTTTCTTGTCCTCCCTGCTTTACTCGCCCATGCCTTCGAAGAACTTAATCGGCTTAGAGTCCTTCTTCAGCGTAACATAGGCTTTCTTGACTTCCGGGGTGCGGCCTTCACTGCGGCCCTGACGCTTGATCTTGCCAATCGTGCGCAGGGTATTGACCTTTTCGACCTTCACGCCGTCTTCCGCGAAAACCGCTTCAACAGCCTGCTTGATCTCGGTCTTGGTGGCATTGATGGCCACTTCAAACACGTACTTCTTATCGGCAAAACCGTCGTACGCTTTTTCGGTCAGCACCGGGCGAATAATCACGTCGTGCACGGACTTCATTACGCGTACACCTCCTCAACAGAAGCGACGGCAGCCTTGGTCAGGACGACCTTGCCGGCGTTCAGGATGTCATAAACATTCAGGGTGTTGACGTAGGTGGTCATTGCCTGCGGCAGGTTCGCCGTGGCGCGAACCACGTTCTCGTCCTTTTCCGGCAGCACGACCAGCGCCTTCTTTTCAGCGCCCAGCTTCTTCAGCACGTTCGCCATCAGCTTGGTCTTGCCTTCGGAGAGGGTCAGCTCGTCCACCACGATGATGTCGCCATCGTTGAGCTTGGAGGTCAGCGCGCTCTTGAAAGCAAGGCGGCGAACCTTCTTCGGCACAGCGATCACATAATCGCGGGGCTTGGGGGCGAACACGACGCCGCCGTGACGGAACTGCGGAGCGCGGTTGCCATGATGACGAGCATTGCCGGTGCCCTTCTGACGGTAGATCTTGCGACCACCGCCGCGGACTTCCGTGCGGGTCTTGGCACTCTGCGTGCCCTGGCGCTGTGCGGCCAGATAGGAACGGACGACCAGATGCATAGCGGCGACATTAACGTCGGACGCGAAGATCGCATCGCTCAGTTCAATCTCGCCAATGGCCGCGCCTTCCATATTGTAAAGAGCAGTCTTAGCCATTGTTCAATCCTCCTCGCGGCATCACTTGACCGTGTCGCGGATGATCAGCAGGCCTTCGTTGGCACCGGGCACAGCGCCCTTGACCAGCAGCAGGTCGCGTTCAGCATCCACAGACACGACTTCCAGGTTCTGAACAGTCACACGATCCACGCCGTAATGGCCGCCCATGTGCTTGTTCTTGAACACGCGGGAAGGATCGGAGTTAGCGGACATGGAGCCGACGCCGCGATGATACTTGGAGCCGTGCGCCATAGGGCCGGTGTGCTGATTCCAGCGGGCCACCGGGCCGGTGAAGCCATGGCCCTTGGAGGTGCCGGTCACGTCGATCTTGTCGCCCGCGACGAACTGGTCAACCTTCAGCACATCATTGACCTTGTAACCAGAGCAGTCATCGAAGCGGAATTCGCGCAGCACGCGCTTGGCCTCGACGCCAGCCTTCTTGTAGTGGCCCTGAACCGGCTTGCTGAGCAGCTTCTCAGCGCGCTTCTCGGTCAGCTCGCCAAAACCAACCTGAACGGCGTTGTAGCCATCAGATTCGACAGTCTTGGTCTGCACAACCGTGCAGGGGCCGGCCTTGATCACAGTGACCGGAACAAGACGGCCATCTTCGGTGAAGATCTGCGTCATGCCGATCTTCTTACCCACGATCGCTTTCTTCATTGTTTCGTCCTCCTGCCTTACAGCTTCATTTCAATTTCGACACCAGCAGGAAGTTCAAGCTTCGACATGGCGTCCACGGTCTTAGCGCTGGCGTTCATGATGTCGATCAGGCGCTTATGGGTACGGCGCTCGAACTGCTCGCGGCTGTCCTTGTACTTGTGGGTAGCGCGCAGGATGGTCACGATTTCCTTCTCCGTGGGGAGCGGAATCGGGCCCGACACACGGGCGCCGGTGCGCTTGGCAGTCTCGACAATCCGCTCCGCGGACTGATCGATCAGGGTGTGCTCATAGCTCTTGAGCTTGATGCGGATTTTCTGGGTGGCCATTGATTTACCTCCTAATGTCGTCTCGTTGGCGCCGTCCGGCTTCCACTGCAGGTGCGGTCGCCGCTGCGCTTCGAGTCCGTCGCCCGATTGTCGGGCTGGTCCGCGCTAATTACCCGCCATGGCCTGGCGGCAACTTAGCACATCATCCCTGTACAGACAACACTCTGATTATATCAGATACACATGAAAATTGCAAGGGGTTTTGCGCAGTTTTTTCAGGAAAATTTTCGGCTTTTTTCACTTTCTCGACCCGCAAAACCCGCCCTGTGCCCGCATTTGCAATCTTTCGGCATATACACGTCGTCCAGTGTGTCCTACTTTGGAGCGTGTTTGCCCCTTTTGCCCTTGTCATCCGCACTTTTTGCATTTTATGTTCCGCATCATGTTGATTTTCCTGCTCTTGCGTCAAGTTTTATTCACACTTATCCGTGTGTATCTATTTGTAATGTCGCTGACTTGCCGTTTTTTTGACGAACGTTCGGACTTCCATATATATCGCTGAATGTTCCTCTCTCCCCTTTTCTGCACGAAAAAAGCACCCGGTTTTCCGCCGGATGCCTTCCTGATTTGGCTGCTGCATTTGTCCATTATGGGATACGCTGATAATGTCCGCCCGCTTCGCACTGGTAGAAGCCCAAGTGTCCGTCCTCCGTCAGTGCCGCATGATAGCGCACATACGTCCCGTTGCTGGTGTTGCTGAGGATGAAGTCGTGCGCATACCCATTCGTTCCGCCGACAATCTGCCATTGGAACATTCCGGCGCTTTCCGGATTCATATCCGCCGTGATGCCTTCGTTCAAGTAGCGCATACTTTCCGACGCCTCATCCGAAATCGCGTAGCAGACGCCCTGTCCGTCCGCCATCAGCGTGAACACCCAGCCCATCAGCTCCCCGCCGCCGCAGAAGCCCCACGTTCCGCTGACGTTCGCCATCGCTTCCGCATCCACCGTGTCGTTCAGCTGTACGCTCATCAGCGGCACGAAGCCCCACAGCATCGTGCCGTCCCGCATTGTCGCGCGCGCATAGGCCCAGAACGGGTCATACTGTGCCAGCAGATGCACGTCTGTCAGCGTGTCCCCTTCCGCCGTGTGATACCAGCTTGTAGCGGGGTCGTCCGTCAGGAACGCGCCCTCTTTGAGTGTCACAGGAATGTCCGTGAGCATCACCGGCGCGCTGCCGAGCTGATTCGTATGCACCCAGCCGATACGCATCCGGCTGCTGTTGACCTCGTACCGCACGAGCGACCAGTCGCCATATTGCATCAGGAGCGTCGCGCCGCCCGCCAGTGAAACGCTTGCCTTGCCGTTTGATGCGCGGTAGGAATTTTCGTCCGGCGCGGCATACACTGGCAGCACTTCCGTACCCGTGACTTTCTCCGACCAGAAGCCGGATGCGTCTTGCAGCGCCGCATAAATGGCATTGCATTGCAGCAGCTCTTCGCGCGTCCGCGGCATCAGCAGCGGCTGATACGTCGCGAAGGGCAGTGCCCCCTCCGTTTTCCAGATGAGCCCATCTGCCGTGGCGTATGTATTCGTGTCTGCGTCATAGCGCAGGGTGAGTTCGCCAGAGCAGATGGCGGTATAGGTCTCCTGTCCATCCACCCAATCGACCAGCACCATGCCGTCGGTGAGCGGTTCATCAGCGATTGCCGCGCCTAGCGGAAGCACTGCCGCCAGCAGCAGCGCGAAAATGCGTTTCTTCATAAAAAAACCTCCCTTTGCCTATATAACGGGCAGAGGGAGAGAGAAATTCCCGAAAGAATGGAAATAATGCGTCAGTCAACCGCCAGCCTGATTCCGCCCTTTCTTTCCGACGGCTGCACAATCACCGTCACAGGCTGGTTGCCGCCCCACTCGTATGCGTAGGATTCGCCGGATGCCTGCCCGATGAGCGTTTTCCAGTTGATGTCCGTGCGAATCTGCGGGTCGCAGTTGTCGCCTTCCTGCCCCATCCAGCAGATAACCGCATCCGGGTCAACGGAAATCGTCGCACGGGACTTGCGATTGTTCATCACCAGCGGGTTGCCGTCAGAGAGTACCGCCACATACGCGCTGTCGCCGCGCCCGGTCAATGTCGAGGTCGCGATCCCCTTCTGCGACACCACGCCCATGCCCAGGAAGCGCACGTTGTAGTCGCAGTCGCCCGTGAACGCGAGGATGTTCTCTGCCTCCACAGACAGCACTTCGCCGCGCGCCAGCTGATAGGCTGTCACATGCTGTCCCGCGTTCGCGTAGTACGTCTGCGAATCGCCGCCGAAATTCACCTTCATCAGCGGCAGATTTTCGCCCGCCATGCGCCGGGTCAGCGCACCGAACGCCGCCTGCAGCAGCCCCTGCTGCGGGCCAAACAGAACCTTCTCAAACGTATAGTTCTTCCCGCCAGCGCTCTCCCCCGCGATAAACGCGCCCGCCTTTGTGTACAGCACGCCGCCGCCCTGACACGTCACCTTCAGCGCCAGCTCATTGACTGTCTCAAATCGAATCATCCGCTGTTCCTCCTCACGCGAGCGTCACGCCGTACAGTGCGCACTGCCCCGCCAAATCCATATGAACGCCGTTTCCGACGGGGTTGAATTTCCACTGTCCCTGATGCAGGTAGAGTTCGCCCAGCGTCATGCTGGTCACGTTCTCGAACGCGTTTTCCAGCGGATAGCTGAGGATTTCCCGCCCGTCGCGGTCGTCCAGAATGCGCAGATACACGTTTTGCAGCATTCTGAAGTGCAGTTTCTGCGTCAGCGCTTCGTCAATCGTCAGCACAAAAACGATTTTGCGGATTCGCGGGTCAATTCGCGCAGTATCAACAGTAATCGTCTCCCGGTCGTCCGCGCCGCTTGACTGAAAGCGGACACTGCCGTCGCTTGACGTCTGCTGCCCGTAGAACACAAACCCTTCATCAGACAGCACGCGTCCGCTTTCGCCCAGCAGAAACGCCGACGCATCCACATCGCATCGGGAATCGTTCGTATGCCACCCGAAACCGAACCGAATCCGCGTACACCCGCGTTCCTGCAAATGCAGCGCCGTTTTCTGCCCGCGCGCAACGGGCATAAGCATCGGCGGCATCCGGCGCGGGGTCGGCTGCACGGTCGGCCGCATCGGCTGACTGGACACTTGCAGCGTCGGCGCAGGCGTCCGATTCGGCATCGGCGGCTGCACCATGCGCATCGTCGGATGCTCCGGCATCGGCGGCCGCGGCGGTATCGGCTGCGCCTGATGATGCTGCGGCGCGCTCGTTGCCTCCGGCGCATTCAGCAGCCGATCGGACAGCGCGGGCATCACGCTCTCCCGCATGTCCGGCAGACTATCCCGCGACAACGCCGGGCGGATGCGGTTCAACTCCTCCGTCAGCATATTTCGGCTGAGCGGCGGATGGATTCGCTCTGCATAGGCCATGTTGCTCCTCCTGTGCGGCCGCGCCCGAAGAATGATTCACTCAAAGGGTGATTCACCCGCCGGAAACGCCTTCTCCATCAAAAAAGGGCAAAGCGGAGACAGACGCGCCGCCCGTTCCACTTTGCCCCTTCCTATGTTGATTTTTATACTATTTCCAAATGAGAATGTGCCAAGATGCGAGCAGATGGCGCAGTTGAATGCAGGAAATAGTATATTACACGTTCACGCCGTACGCCTTGCACAGCGCGTACAGGCCGCCCTGATAGCCCGCGCCGACGGCGTTGAACTTCCACGTTGCGCCGCTGCGGTACAGTTCGCACACCACCAGCGCCGTCTCCACGGAGAAGTCCTCGCCAAGGTCATAGCGCAGTTCTTCCGTGCCGACACTATCGTTCTCGCTGGAACGGCGCGCCAGACGCACATAGGCGTTCGACACCTGACCGAAGTTCTGTCCGCGCTCCTGCGCCTCGTAGATGGTCACGGTGATGGCGATGCGCTCCACGTCCGCGGGGACTTTCGTGAAGTCGATATACAGCACTTCGTCGTCGCCCTCACCCTCGCCGGTGCGGTTGTCGCCCGTGTGGGTGACGCTGCCGTCCGCGCTCTTCAGGTTGCCATAGAAGATGAAGTCCTCATCCTTGCGAACCTTGCCGTTCGCGCCCAGCAGGAACGCGGAAGCATCCAGGTCGAACTCCGCGCCGCCGCTGTAACGGTTCGTGTCCCAGCCCAGGCCAACCAGCGCCAGCGTCATGCCCTTGTCCAGAGAGATTTTCTGACCCTTAGAAAGATTCACAGCCATGCGAGTATTCCTCCTATCGTAATTTTGTGTTGCTTACTGATACAGCCGCACCAGTTCCGCCAGTCGGCTCGCTTCGGTCACGCCCTGCCCGATGGCATTGAACTTCCATTCACCGTTGTGACGGTAAATTTCGCCCACAACAAGACCCGTCCGCCCGCTGTAATCATCGGAGAGGTTGAAGCGGCAGATTTCCTTCTGCGTGGACAAATCCACCAAGCGGATGAAGGCATTGCGAATCAGGCCGAAATGCTGATGGCGGACGTTCGCATCGTAGATGTTGACGACGAATACCAGCTTGTCGATGTTCGCGGGAATGTTGGGCAAGTCGACCATAATCTGCTCATCGTCGCCGTCGCCCGCGCCGGTCAGGTTATCGCCCTGATGGACGATTGCGCCGCTGGAATGCACGAGATTGCCGAAATAGACGCAGCAGGTCTTGATGTCATTGCTGATGATGCGCCCATCCGCGCCGCACAGGATGACCGATGCGTCGCAGTCAATATCCTGCGGCTTGGGCGCGAACCAGCCGCGCTTCTGCTCGACCTCGTCCCAGCCCAGACCAACCATGATTCGCTTGAGCCCCGGTTCACCCGGCTTCACGAGCGAAATCTTCTGTCCCTTTTGCAGATTCACAGACATGCTATTCCCTCCCTTAATAATGATGCAGAAGTAAGAATCCACGGTTTTGCCCCAACCCCCAGCAGAGGCACTGCCCCTGCTGGGGAGTTACACCCTTGAGCGGTGCGCATTTACACAGTTGTCTTATGTGCAGCTTGCTTTTTATCGTTCGTAATTTCGTATTATACTATTTCCAGATAAGAATGCGCCAAGATGCGCCGCGAATTTTTCATTCTGGCTAACGTGAATGGAACGCAGCGTAGCAGCGCTACGCTAAGTGGAATGAGCGGACGCCAG